>Ga0256839_1001446_pt1 | contig 28719 bp, 19 predicted proteins | sample 354166metaG_FD_185968 | JGI IMG/M metagenome (GOLD analysis project Ga0256839, IMG submission 185968) | Hydrothermal vent microbial communities from Mid Atlantic Ridge, Atlantic Ocean - 354-166 | ecosystem: Environmental > Aquatic > Marine > Hydrothermal vents | place: Atlantic Ocean: Mid... | reverse complement strand
TTCAGGCCTGCGCCGGCACGGCGTTGCGGCGCTTGCCAATGGAATGACCATTGCCTGCGCACCGCGCCTTGTTCCAGCACAGGCCTGAAGTCCTGAATACGATATATATGGTTGCCGGGTTAATAATAGCCACAGTGTGGAAAGACGCTTGGAGTGAGGTATCATAGGATGTAACAGATCGAACTTCTCTACGCAATGGGGATTTCCTTGAGATTTACATTGAGCGCAATGTCCATGCTTGCATTGTCTGCTGTGGCCGCCGTGCCCGTAGTAGAGGATGGGCCTGTTGCGCCACGGATTTCGGAGCTGGAGGTGACGCCTGTTACAGGCTCGTGGGATACTTCCTATACCATTGTTCTTAGAATAACCGACCCTCAGGGGGCTGAGGACATCGTTGCGCTGCTCTACCAGATTAGGGAGCGGTCTGAACTGATCCAGATCAAGATCAATGACGAAGGGAGGGGCGCTGACCGCGTGGCAGGTGATGGTCTCTTTACCGGAGAGTCGGTGGTGCCTGACACAGCAGCCATAGGGGTGCACCACTTTCAACTTTTCGTCAGAGATCGTGGCGGCCATCAGAGCAATATGCTGCAATACCGCTTTACCGTCGAGCCGGGTCCCCGTCTCATCCCCATATGAAACTCCCTCTTTGCGCCGCTGGCGCAAGAAATTTGACGGTCATAGCCTGAATCTCTATAAACGAATAAGAAGGCCGGGCAACAGGGAGTCCGGCGGATATCGCATATCTCAAATATCGGGGGTCAATCATGGTGTCATATGTCGTTGCTGCAGTCGTAGTCGTGATATTGCTGTTATTGCTGAAGACGTTTTTCGATAGCAAAAAAAGATACGGGGCGGCGACCAATGTCGTATTCGCCAAGTACACCTATGCGAAGCTCAAGAAGGATGTGCAGCAGAAAGTCCATGACCGGGCCCTGGAGATGATACTGGAGTCCGGTGTCAGCACACGTGGTTTTGCCAATGAGGTGGAGCGTTACGGCTGGTACGCGGTGGCCATGGACCAACTGGGCATACCCTCCAAGGTGCCGGAAAACCCCTCCTGGCACAAGGTCGACAATCCCTACGAGGCGCTTCCCGCCAGCAGCTATCTCATCAATGGTGTGACGAAATTCCTGAAGAAGCACTACAATATCGATATCACCATCGATCCGACACTCATTGACGTGGATGAAGAAGATACCGAAAAGAAGCAGGAGTAAAATCCTGCCGGAATATCCACCCTTTTCAGAGGGGATGGTTGCCGGGTAATATGATTTTTCAGGATAAGCCCGCCCCACGCCCTCCCTTGCGCCAGGCCATCAGCGCTGCCTGTCTTGCCGATGAAAGCGACTGTGTGACGGCCTTGCTGCCCCTGGCCCGTCAGGATGACGAGGCCTCTCGCCGTGTGGCCAGGCGGGCCCGGCGTCTGGTTGAGCAGGTCCGCGCCAGGCGGCTTGGCCAGGGCGGTATCGATGCGTTCATGCACGAGTATGACCTTACCTCGCGGGAAGGAGTGGCGCTCATGTGCCTGGCGGAATCCCTGCTGCGTATTCCCGACAATGCGACAGCCGATCAGTTGATCCAGGACAAGCTGGCGGACGCTGACTGGGCGCGTCACCTGGGGCACAGTCACTCCCTGTTTGTCAATGCCTCTACCTGGGGCCTGATGCTGACAGGGCGCATGGTGAGGCTTGAACAGCAGGATATGGACAACATCAGCGGTCTGCTGGGGAAGCTTATCGCGCGTAGCGGGGAGCCTGCCATCCGTCTGGCTCTCAGGCAGGCCATGAGTATCATTGGTCGCCAGTTTGTCATGGGACGCGCCATAGAGGACGCCCTCGCGCGCAGCCGCCAGGAGGAGAATGCCGCCTGTCGCTATTCCTTCGATATGCTGGGTGAGGCCGCCCTGAGCCATGATGATGCGCGGCGTTATTATCAGGCCTATGTCCAGGCGATTTCCGCCCTATCCGACGAGTCTGGCCGGGTTGAAGACATCTATGCCCATTCCGGCATATCTCTCAAATTGTCTGCCTTGCATCCCCGCTACGAGTTTGCCCAGCGCGACAGGGTGATGGCGGAGTTGCTGCCTGTTCTGACGGAACTGGCGCTGCGGGCGCGGGAGGGTGGGGTCAGCCTGACCATCGATGCCGAAGAAGCGGAATGCCTCGATCTGTCCCTGGATCTGTTCGAACAGCTCTGCCGCCATGACAAGCTGGCGGACTGGGATGGTCTGGGGCTGGCGGTGCAGGCCTACCAGAAACGCGCCCTGCCGGTGATACGCTGGTTGGCGGATCTGGCGCGCCGCCGCGGTCGAACCCTGGCCATCCGTCTCGTCAAGGGCGCCTATTGGGATATGGAGATCAAGCGCGCCCAGGAGCGTGGCCTGGAAGGCTATCCCGTCTTCACGCGCAAGGTGGCAACGGACGTTTCCTATCTGGCTTGCGCGCGGGAAATCCTGAGCGCGGGGGGCCTTTTCTATCCCCAGTTCGCCACGCACAATGCCCGTACAATCGCCAGCGTCATCGAAATGTCGGGCGGGGTTGCGCGTTTCGAGTTCCAGCGCCTTCATGGCATGGGGGAGGCGCTTTATGCCGCACTCGCTGAGGAGGCGCCCGCTATTCCTTGCCGGGTCTATGCGCCGGTCGGCAGTCATGAAGCCCTGTTGCCCTATTTGGTGCGGCGCCTCCTCGAAAACGGCGCCAACACCTCGTTCGTCAACCGTATCGTCGATGAATCGACGCCCATTGAGCGCGTGATCGCCGACCCCGTGCGTGAAGTGGAGCGCCTGCGCCAACTGCCCCATCCACGTATTCCGCTGCCACGGAACCTCTATGGAGACGGCAGGCGAAATTCTACGGGCATCAATCTGTACGACAGCCTTGCTGTGGGGGAACTCGCCGCGCAGATGGAAGCGGCCGCGAAAAGGGAGTGGCGCGCCTGTCCCATTGTCGATGGGAAAACTGTTGAAGGTGAAGCGGCGCCCGTGGCGGACCCCGCCAACCGGGCGCGGACGGTTGGCCTGGTGGTCGATGCTGGCGAGGATAGTATCCTGCGGGCGCTGGATAGCGCGGGACAGGCCTTCGGAAACTGGTCCATGACCGCCGTGGATGCGCGAGCTGCCTGCCTGGAGCGCGCCGCCGGCCTGCTGGAGGCGCACCGCGCCGAGTTACTCGCCCTGTGTGTGCGTGAAGGGGGGCGCACTGTGCCCGATGCAGTGGCCGAACTGCGCGAGGCGGTGGATTACTGCCGCTACTATGCCCATTCCGCCCGCTCTTCCATGGCCAGACCGCGCCTCCTCGCCGGGCCTGCCGGGGAGCGCAATTCCCTGGGCTGGGCCGGGCGGGGAATTTTTGCCTGCATCAGTCCCTGGAATTTTCCCCTCGCCATTTTCACCGGCCAGGTGGCGGCGGCCCTGGTGGCCGGCAATACGGTTATCGCCAAGCCGGCCCACCAGACGCCCCTGGTGGCCGCGCGGGTAGTGAGGCTGCTGCACGAGGCGGGAATTCCCGACAAAGCGTTACACTTCCTGCCGGGTAGCGGCGCGGATGTCGGCATGAAACTCGTGGGGGATGAACGCATTGCCGGCGTGGCCTTCACGGGATCGACGATCACGGCGCGCACCATCAATCAGGCCCTGGCCCGGCGGTCCGGAGCCATCCCGGTGTTGATCGCCGAGACAGGCGGGCAGAACGCCATGATCGTGGATAGCAGTGCATTGCCCGAGCAAGTAGTGACCGATGTCATACAATCCGCCTTCAATAGCGCCGGCCAGCGTTGTTCCGCATTGAGGGTGCTGTTTCTCCAGAAGGAGATCGCCCCCCGCGTACTGGAACTGCTCCGTGGCGCCATGAATGAACTGACGGTCGGTGATCCCGCCCTGCTGTCAACGGACGTCGGGCCACTGATCGATGAGGCGGTGCGGGCAAATCTCATGGGGCATGTTGAGCGTATGGATGCAATCGGGCGTTTGCGGGGTGAAGTTCCCTGGTCTGAAGAGCTGACGCAAGGGTGCTTTATGGCCCCCAGGGTCTATGAGATCGATAGCCTGGCGTGCCTGGAAGGGGAGGTTTTCGGGCCGGTATTGCACGTTATCACCTATGCATCCTCCCATCTCGATAATGTTATCGCCGCCATCAATGGCACAGGCTATGGCCTGACGCTGGGAATTCACAGCCGCATCGAGGAAAAGGCCCGCTACATCCAGGCTCGGGTGCGGGCCGGGAATATCTACGTCAACCGCAACATGATCGGCGCTGCCGTGGGGGTTCAGCCTTTCGGAGGAGAAGGCCTGTCAGGTACGGGACCCAAGGCCGGAGGCCCCCATTATCTGCACCGTTTTGCCACCGAGCGGACCTGTACCGTAAACCTGGCGGCGGTGGGGGGCGATGCGGATTTGCTGTCCTTGTAAAGATGTATTTCAATGGGCGCTTATTATCGCGTTTATCATAAGGGAAGCTGATCAATCCGTCATCCCGGCGCAGGTCGGGATCCAGGTCATTGATATTCCTGGATTCCGGCCTGCGCCGGAATAATGATTTTTGAATTAATCAGACCTTCCAGAATTCATATTTCTTCTTGATCGGCTTTCCACCCTTGCGTAGTAAAAAAGGGGGGGGTACACTTTATGCCGGAATAACAAAAATGACATAAAGACCTGGATAATGCCGGCACGCGGGCGCGCCGCCCCGGTGCGCGCCCGGCGGGAATCCAGACGATAAATTTGAGTGATGAATTCGAGGGAATGGCGTTAGGGATGGCGTGTCTGAAAAATGGAATTATCGGGATAGGGGGCCTGCTGCTTATCTTCGCCATGCCGCTGCAGGCAGACTACCTTACGGGTGTCCGCGCCTACGAGAAAGGCGACTATGAGCAGGCTTACGAGGAACTTCGCCCCCTTGCGGAAGAAGGCGATGCTTTTGCCCAGCTCTATGTCGGCCTGATGAATCTATACGGGCAAGGCATGGATCAGAATATCGTCAGGGCCGGGGAGTGGCTGGAGAGATCGGCCCAGGGCGGGTGCCGAATGGCCCAATCGGTTTTCGGGCGTATGTACGAGCAAGGCCTTGGCCTGCCCAAGGACTATACCCTGGCTGCCTCATGGTTTCTCAAAGCGGCCCAACAAGGTTCCTATATCGCCCAATTCAAACTGGGCAAGCTCTACCTTTTGGGCTTGGGTGTGCCGCAGGATGTAGAGGAAGCAGAACACTGGTATACCAAGGCGGCGGAGCAGGGGAGCGTGGCGGCGCAGATCACCCTGGCCAGAAACTATGACCTGGGCGGCCAGTTCAGTCCCGATAGGCAGCAGGCGGAAAAGTGGTATCGGGAATTGGAGAAGCGCGGGTACGACCGGGATCAACTTTATATCATCAACATGTAGCTGCGGTACAAGGCAGCTTATTCCAGGGGATAAGCATACCCCATACATGTCGTGAGGGAATTGCACAGGCAATAGTCTGATACCCCATGCTTTCTGCGTCATTCCCTCGTATTTCCCTGCTTATGAAAATCCCTTGCAGGACGATATATCTGATGGCGCACCGGTAAATGCTTCGATGCCCGATGTCCTACAGATGCCGGATAGATATTGATGACGGTCAAGACACTCATATTTTGTGACCTCTGCAATACACAATGTGTACAGCAGGTGGATCGCCGCAAAAAAATCCGTGAAGAGTCCATTGGGCGCCGGGCGACGGATGCCGGCGCCTGGATCGAAGGGGATGTGGAGACGATCACTGAATATGGCTGGATCGTTACCTCGCGGGACAAGCACATCTGTCCACGTTGTTATCAGCACCACAAGGACGCGGTGTTCTCCCTGTAGCATACTCGTTTACTGCTCAACGATACACTCATGGGTGCTCAAGGAGCGGCCATGTTTGTCCACGGTTTCCAGCCGTACCGTGAAGCCCCACAGGCGCGCCACGTGTTTGAGCATTTCACCCACATTTGAGTGCAGAGGCTTGCGGTTGTACTGGGAGTGCCTGAGTGTCAGGGCGCGATCACCTCTTATATTGACGTTGTAGACCTGGATGTCGGGCTCATTCCCTCCCAGATTGTATTGATGGGCCAGTGACTGCCTTACGCTGCGGTAGCCGCTCTCGTCATGTATGGCGCTGACTTCGAGCTTGCGCTTTCTGTCGTCATCCAGCACGGAAAACAGTTTCATTTCCCTGATCAGTCGCGGTGAGAGAAACTGGGCGATGAAGCTCTCGTCCTTGAAGTTGCGCATGGCGAAATCCAGCGTCTCTTTCCAGTCGCTGCCGGCGATTTCCGGAAACCACTGCCGGTCTTCATCGCTGGGGGATGCGCAGATGCGGCGGATGTCGCTCATCATGGAATATCCCAGGTAATAGGGGTTGAGGCCGCTGTAATGAGGACTGTCGAAGGCGGGCTGACTGATCACATTGGTGTGCGTCTGCAGGAATTCGATCATGAATCCGTCGTGGACCAGACCCTCGTCGTATAGTTGGTTGAGTATGGTGTAGTGCCAGAAGGTGGCCCAGCCTTCATTCATCACCTGGGTCTGGCGCTGAGGGTAGAAGTACTGGGCGATCTTTCTGACGATGCGCACGATTTCACGCTGCCAGGGCTCGAGCAGCGGGGCATGCTTCTCGATGAAATAGAGAATGTTTTCCTGGGGTTCCCGGGGGAAACGGTTTTTTTCTTCCTGTGTTGCATCCTTCTGCTTCGTCGGGATGGTGCGCCACAGATGATTGACCTGGGACTGCAGGTATTCCTCTCTTTCCTTCTGGCGCATGCGTTCTTCGTTGGCGGAGAGGCGGGGTGGGCGTTTGTAGCGGTCGACGCCATAATTCATCAGCGCATGGCAGGAATCGAGAATCAGTTCGACGTTTTCCTCTCCATGGCGCTGTTCGCATTCGGCAATATAGTTTTTGGCGAAGATCATATAGTCGATGATGGCGTCGGCATTGGTCCATGCCCGGAACAGATAGTTGTTCTTGAAAAAGGAGTTGTGGCCGTAGGCGGCATGGGCCAGTACCAGCGCCTGCATCATCATGGTGTTTTCCTCCATGAGGTAGGCGATGCAGGGGTTGGAATTGATGACGATCTCATAAGCGAGCCCCATTTGGCCGCGTTTGTAGCGCTGTTCCACATTCAGGAAATGTTTTCCGAAGGACCAGTGGCGGTAGCCCACCGGCATGCCGACGGATGAGTAGGCGTCCATCATTTGCTCCGAGGTGATGATCTCTATCTGGTTGGGATAGGTGTCGAGACCAAAATCAGACGCGATGCGCGCGATCTCCCGGTTATAGTCCAGGATCAGGTCGAAGGTCCACTCGGATGTCTCGGAGAGAACGTGGCCGGTCATGTTGCTTTTTTCCTGAACAGTCTTCTGAAAACAGGGTAGATGTCCGTCAGTCCATCGATACGCTTGACGGCAAAGTGGCGATGGCTCTCCCTGACGATTTGATATTCATGCCACAGGCGCTGATGTTCATCCGGCATGATTTCCACGTAGGCGAAATACTGCAGCAGGGGGAGGATTTTCTCCGTGAGTATGGCGCGGCAGCGTGGCGAGTCATCGCCCCAGTTGTCGCCATCCGAGGCCTGGGCCGCATAGATGTTCCAGTCATTGGTGGGGTAACGCTCCAGAATGATTTCGTGCATCAATTGCAGCGCACTGGAGACGACTGTGCCCCCCGTTTCCCTGGAGTGAAAGAACTCGTCTTCATCCACCTCCTTGGCGGTGGTATGGTGGCGGATATAGACCACATCGATGCGTTCATACTCCCGGGTCAGGAAAAGGTACAGGAGAATGAAAAAACGTTTGGCGATATCCTTGCGCGTCTCGTCCATGGAGCCGGAAACGTCCATGATGCAGAACATGACGGCCTGGGCCGTGGGTCTGGGTATGTCGGTACGGTTGTTGTAGCGCAGGTCGAAGGTGTCGATGAAGGGGATGGCCGCAATGCGCTTCTTCAACTGCCTGGCCTCATCCTCGAGGTCGGCAATGCGCCCATGCTCATCGCGGCGCCTGGCGTCATCCAATGCCTCCTCCACCTCCTTCAGGCGCCGCAGATGAGGGCCGCGCAGGGCAATGCGCCTGGCCAGGGCGCTTCTCAGTGAGCGCACCACGTTGATGTTGGTGGGGACCCCGTCACGGCTGTATCCGGCGCGCACCTTGCGGGTTTCCACATTGGTGGCCAGCTGGGTCTTTACGAGGTCGGGCAGGGCCAGGTCATCGAAAAAGAAGTTCAGAAATTCCTCCCGTGACAGGGTAAAAACGAAGTCGTCCTCTCCCTCGCCCGAGTTGCTGGCTTTGCCGCCCCGCCCCGCCCCGCCCGATGGACGCTTTATCTTGTCGCCGGCGACAAATTCCTTGTTGCCCGGGTGCACCGATTCCCGCCTTCCGCCCGCGCCATGCCTGAACACCGGTTCCGAGGTGTCGCGGGTGGGAATATTGACCTTTTCACCGCTGTCGATATCCGTAATGCTGCGCTCGTCAATGGATTCCTCGACGGCCTTCTTGATCTGGCGCTTGAAACGCCTGATGAAGCGCCGCCGGTTGACGGCGCTCTTGTTCTTGCCGTTGAGCCTTCTGTCGATTACCTGAACCACGTCAGTTCACTTCAGGTCGATTTGCGGACGCGCAGATACCATTCGGTAAGCAGTTGTACCTGCTTTTCGGTGTAGCCTTTCTTGACCATGCGTTTGACGAAGTCATGATGTTTCTTCTGGTCATCGGCGGATGCCTTGGCATTGAAGGAGATGACTGGTAGCAGGTCTTCCGTGCTTGAGAACATTTTTTTCTCGATGACCTCGCGGAGTTTTTCATAACTGGTCCAGGCGGGGTTCTTGCCATCGTTTCTGGCGCGGGCGCGCAGCACGAAATTGACGATTTCATTGCGGAAATCCTTGGGGTTGCTGATGCCCGCCGGCTTCTCGATTTTCTCCAGTTCCTCGTTCAGCGCATTGCGGTCGAAGTTCTCGCCGGTATCGAGGTCGTGATAGTCCTCATCCTGTATCCAGTAGTCGGCATAGGTGACGTAGCGGTCGAAGATGTTCTGTCCATATTCCGAGTAGGATTCCAGATAGGCCGTCTGGATTTCCTTGCCGATGAACTCGATGTATTGCGGGACCAGGTAGCCTTTAATGTACGACAGGTAACGTTCTTCCACTTCAGGCGGGAACTGTTCCTGCTCGATCTGTTGTTCCAGGACATAGAGCAGGTGCACGGGGTTGGCCGCGATCTCGCTATGGTCAAAGTTGAATACCTTGGAGAGAATCTTGAAGGCGAAGCGCGTGGAAAGGCCATCCATTCCCTCATCGACACCGGAGAAATCGCGGTATTCCTGGTAGGACTTGGCCTTGGGGTCGATGTCTTTCAGGTTTTCGCCGTTATAGACGCGCATCTTTGAATAGATATTGGAATTCTCCGGTTCCTTGAGACGCGACAGGACGGCAAATTGGGACATCATATCCAGGGTGTCCGGGGCGCAGGGCGCATCGGCCAGTGAGCTGTGCTTGAGGAGCTTCTTGTAGATCTTCACTTCCTCCGAGACGCGCAGACAGTAGGGGACCTTGACGATATAGATGCGGTCCAGGAAGGCCTCGTTGTTACGGTTGTTCCTGAAGCTCTGCCATTCCGACTCATTGGAATGAGCCAGAATGATGCCGTCATAGGGGATGGCGGACAGCCCTTCCGTGCCCATGTAGTTTCCTTCCTGAGTTGCTGTCAGGAGCGGGTGCAATACCTTTATGGGGGCCTTGAACATTTCCACGAACTCGAGCAGTCCCTGGTTGGACAGGCACAGGCCGCCCGAGTAGGAATAGGCGTCGGTATCATCCTGGGAAAACTGCTCCAGCATGCGGATGTCCACCTTGCCGACCAGGGAGGAAATGTCCTGGTTGTTCTCGTCGCCGGGTTCCGTCTTGGCGATGGCGATTTGTTTCAGCACGGACGGCTGGAGTTTGACCACCCTGAACTTGCTGATGTCGCCATTGAACTCGTGCAGGCGCTTGATGGCCCAGGGCGACATGATGCCGCTGAGATAACGGCGTGGAATATTGTAGTCCTCTTCCAGGATGGCGGCATCCTCGGTGGGTGAAAACAGTCCCAGCGGCGATTCATTGATGGGAGAGCCCTTGATGGCATAGATGGGGCGCTTCTCCATGAGTGATTTGAGCTTTTCCGCCAGGGAGGATTTGCCTCCTCCGACGGGGCCGAGCAGGTACAGGATCTGCTTCTTCTCCTCCAGTCCCTGGGCGGCATGGCGAAAGAAAGAGACGATCTTCTCGATGGTTTCCTCCATGCCGTAGAAATCCTTGAAGGCGGGATAGATCTTGATGACCTTGTTGGAAAAGATGCGGCTGAGCTGCGGGTCTTTATGGGTATCCACCAACTCGGGTTCGCCTATGGCCAGGAGCATGCGTTCTGCTGCAGAGGCATAAATGGAAGGGTCGGTTTTGCAAAGTTCGAGGTATTCCTGGATAGTGAACTCCTCCTCTTTGGCTTCGTCGAAGCGGGACTGGTAATGATCAAAAATTGTCATGATAACGTCCTCGTCAATTACACACTGGCTTCACATGGTGAGCGCCTGTGACGTTGTTTGTCCCATACCCGATGGTTCTATCCCGTGGGGATAAGATTCCGGGTTTAAAACCTGATACTGAGTGGCTGCAATGAACATGCCACAGTGCTGAGAGTGATGGACTTGTCCATCAGGTCGTGATGCGCTGTTGAATTCACTATGAATGACAGTGGCTTGCCTTGTTTTTCACGGGGTCTACTTTATCCGTGATGGCCAAAGGGTGACATTTAAATGACGCTGTGCGGCGCTTGAAAAGCCGGATTCAACTGCAGGCATCATGGTTATTTGACAGGGACTGCCTTGTCGAGTTCCACCAGTGCCTGACGGACAGCCCCCGGGCGGATGGCTCTGCGGTGGAGGTTCTGTTCAGTAAAGACAATGATTTTTGCAAAATAGGAGAATATTGTTAGGATAGGGGGAGTTTTCTGACAAACGCTAAGTGTCGAGCATGGAAAGGACGGGTGCTTGTTGCGAAAAATATAATAATAGCTATCTCGAAAAGATGACAAAAAACACATAACAACAAATGTCATCTTTGATGGGGCTGAGCATAATATAGAAGGGACTAACGGTATGCCAGATCTGAACAAATCGGTTGTCAAGCTCTCCAAGCGCGCCTATTACCTCATGGGCAGGCGCAGGTACAATGAAGCCGAAAAGGTCTTTCAGGAAGCCTATGCCCTGAATGCCGAGAACGCCTACATACTCGTTGGCCTGGGCGATCTCTATCGCAAGTTGAAAAACTTCCCCAAGGCAATCAAATATTACGACATGGTGCTGGATATCGATCCGGTCAATGTCTTTGCCTTGCGGGGGCTGGGAAACGCTTACCGGGGTATGAAAAAGCCGGAGAAATCCCTGGAATACTGGGACCGCTATCTGCAGTGCAACCGCTACGATACCCATGTGATGGTGCGCATGGCGGACTCCTACAAAAAATTGGGTAAGTATCAGGAGGCAACGGCACTGTATGACAAGGCCATCCAGATTGGGGGAAACGATAAATATGCCTATCTTGGCATGGGCACGCTGCGCTACAAGCTTGGTGATGACGATGCCGCGCTGGCCTGTTTCGAGAAATACCAGGTCTTCGATGAAGACAACGTGGCCGTACTGACCATGCTGGGAAACATCTTCCAGCGCCGCAAGGAATTCGACAAGGCCTCGGCTTACTTCAGGAAGACCATTGAGCTTGATCCCGACAATGTCTTTGCATTATACGGGCTGGGGAATTGTGAGCGCGGTTTGCGGCACTTCGAGGAAGCCATAGCACTATGGCGCCGGGTGCTGGAGTTCGAGCCTGAGAACCAGAATCTCAACACCCGCGTGGGCGATGCCTATCTGTCCCTGGAAAAGCTGGATGATTCCCAGGCCTTTTATGAAAAGAGTCTGGCCCTGGGTTTCGACCCCTATGCCTACCTGGGGCTTTCCAACATATGCCTCAAACGCAATGAATTCGATAAGGCGGCTCACTGCTGCAAGCAGATTATCGAAAAACTGCCGGATAACGCCCGCGCCATAAAACAGTTGTCCCGTATCGACGCGCTCCGCCGCGAGGGGGGGGAGGGTGTGACAGGCGCAGAGGTCAGGGTGTAATATTAACCCGGCAACCATATATATCGTATTCAGCCATTGCGTGCCGGTTCGCTGCAAGGCGGCGAAAGGCCGCTGTCGTCATTCTACAGCAAATTTCGCCAACGCAGTCAGCGGGCCGGCACGCAATGGCCTGTCCTTTGATTTCAATCTGTCAGGGACTTCAGGCCTGCGCCGGCACGGCGTTGCGGCGCTTGCCAATGGAATGACCATTGCCTGCGCATCGCGCCTTGTTCCAGCACAGGCCTGAAGTCCTGAATACGATATATATGGTTGCCGGGTTAATAGCACTGTCTTTGTCAGCTCCTAAGAAACGGATTGTTTCTTGTCGATTGTCTTTGTAGTACCCCGGATTTCTCCAGTTGTGTAATAATGCTCCATGGCTGAAAGCCATTGGCCGTTCTGGCAGCGAAGAAGGCGTGTCATGGCATTGAACTTGCCTTGATAAACCTGTGCGCCCGCGGAAGCAATGACAGACAATAAAATGGATGACCTGAGTGCAGACAACTTTTTTCATCGCTTGCAGATGACATCACATCTGGCGGGTTACAATGCCGCCTACCTGGAAGAACTCTATGAGCGCTATCTGGACGATCCATCATCGGTCAGTCCGGAATGGCGTGGTTATTTCGATGGGCTGAGGCGGTCCGGCGGTCTCCAGCCCGAGGTATCCCACGCCGTGATTCGCGCCGCCTTCATGCGTGGACCAGGCGCCGAATTACCTGATTTTACCCCCATAGATTCTGCGCCACAGGCTGGAACGGCTCCATACGCCCTTCATGAGGAAGTGGCGCATGTCGTCAAGCAGGCCAAGGTCAGCCAACTGGTCGATGCCTATCGCGCGGAAGGCCATCTCATCGCACAATTCGATCCGCTGGGGCTGCGTCCCATTCCCGATCTCCCTATCTTCGATCCAGCCTATTATGGTCTCGAGGAGGATCTGGATACAGTATTCAATTTTGATCTTCAGGCCCAGCCATGCAGCAGACCCCTGCGCGAGATCATCGAGATCCTGCGTTTGACCTATTGCCGTCACATAGGCGCCGAGTATTTACACATTCCCGATGCCGCTGAACGGCAGTGGATTCAGCAGCGGGTGGAACAGTATTACCAGTGGGAGGTCGATCAGGCAATCAAGCGAGGTCTGTTGGGCAGCCTGACCGCCGCCGAAGGACTGGAGCGCTATCTGCATAACAAATATGTGGGGCAGAAACGTTTTTCCCTGGAGGGAGCTGAGAGCCTCATCCTGTCACTGGACGAATTGGTGCAGCGCGGCGGGACGCAGGGCGTCAAGGAATTCGCCATCGGCATGGCCCACCGCGGCAGGCTCAATGTCCTGGTCAATATCATGGGTAAATCGCCCAGCGAACTGTTCGAGGAGTTCGAGGGCAAGGTGGCCCGGAACAAGGAGCGTTCCGGCGATGTCAAATATCATCTGGGGTTTTCCTCCAATATCGAGACGCCGGGCGATGTCGTGCACGTGTCCCTGGCCTTCAATCCTTCTCACCTGGAAATCGTCGACCCCGTGGTCGAGGGTTCCACGCGCGCGCGCCAGGAACGGCGCAAGGACAAGGATGGCTCGCAGGTCGTATCGGTTCTGATCCACGGCGATGCCGCATTCTCCGGGCAGGGCGTGGTGATGGAAACCTTCAACATGTCCCAGTCACGCGGCTATTCCACCAAGGGCACCATACACATCATCGTCAACAACCAGATCGGCTTCACCACCAGCAACCAGAAGGACGCCCGCTCCACCCTGTACTGCAGCGACGTGGCGAAAATGGTGAACGCCCCCATACTGCATGTCAACAGTGACGACCCGGAAGCGGTTTTGTTCGTTACCCGGCTGGCGCTGGACTACCGCATGAAATTCCGCAAGGACGTCGTCATCGACCTGGTATGCTACCGCCGCCATGGCCACAGCGAGGTGGACGAGCCTTCCGTGACCCAGCCCATGATGATGAAAAAAATCAAGAGCCTGCCCACGGCGAGGGAGATCTATGCGCGCCAGCTCATTGCCGAAGGCGTCATCACGGATGAAGTAGAGCAGGCCATGATCGACCGCTATCGCGACACCCTGGATGCCGGGCGCTGCGCCGCGCGCAATGTGCTGGAAAATGACGAGGCGCCCAATTTCGGCCACGATACCTGGTCCCCCTATGTCCATACGGAGTGCATGCTGGAGGCGGATACCCGCGTGGATCTGAGTGTCATACGGGAACTGACGGCCAGGGTCACCAGTCTGCCGCGTGGTTTCGAACTGCATCCCAGCGTTGCCAAGATCTATTCCAACCGCAATAAAATGGCCGCGGGCGCCATGCCTGTGGACTGGGGGTTTGCCGAGACCATGGCCTACGCCACGCTGGTCAATGAAGGTGTCGCCATACGCCTTTCCGGTCAGGACAGTGGGCGTGGCACCTTTTTCCACCGCCATGCGGTCGTGTATTGCCAGAAAAATGGTGACGCCTATGTGGCGCTGCGCCATATCGGTGAGCATCAGGCCAATTTCCTGGTAACCAATTCCCTCTTGTCTGAAGAGGCCGTGCTGGCCTTCGAATATGGCTATGCCACCACGGATCCCAACACCTTGGTATTGTGGGAGGCTCAGTTCGGTGACTTTGCCAACAATGCCCAGGTGGTCATCGATCAGTTCATCAGTGCCGGGGAACAAAAATGGGACCGTCTTTGCGGTCTGGTCATGCTGTTGCCCCATGGCTATGAAGGGCAGGGCCCGGAGCATTCCTCGGCGCGCCTGGAACGCTATCTGCAGCTCTGCGCGGAACGCAACATGCAGGTCTGCTGGCCGACCACCCCGGCCCAGATTTTCCACCTCCTGCGCCGCCAGATGCTGATGAGTTGCCGCAAGCCCCTCATCGTCATGACGCCCAAGAGCCTGTTGCGGCACAAGCTGGCGGTGAGTCCCGTGGATGCCTTCAGCGACGGTGGCTTCATGACGCTCATTCCGGAGATCGACGATCTGCCCGAGAAAAAGGTGCGGCGGGTGATCATGTGCAGCGGCAAGGTGTTCTATGATCTGCTGGAAAAGAGACGCGGCGATCAGCGCGAGGACGTGGCCATCATTCGCATCGAACAACTTTACCCCTTTCCCAAGGAGGCGCTGCGCAGTGAGCTGCAACGCTATGCCCATGCGCGAGAATTCATCTGGTGTCAGGAAGAGCCCATGAATCAGGGCGCCTGGTATTCCATACAGCATAATATCCGTGAAGTGCTGGACCCCAGGTTCGAACTGCGCTACGCAGGACGCCCGCCGTCAGCCTCTCCGGCAGTGGGCTATCCGCTGCTGCACATCAAGCAATTATGCGCCTTTCTGGAAGACGCCATCGGTTCGCCGCTGCAGGAGGCCAAAAAACTGAACGTGGTTAGTTAGAGAAACAAGGGCTGGAATATGACAACGACAATCAAGGTGCCTGATTTTCCTGAATCCGTTACGGATGGAACCATTGTCGCCTGGCACAAGCAGCCGGGTGAACAGGTCAAGCGGGACGAGCCCCTGGTGGACATAGAGACCGACAAGGTCATGTTCGAGGTGCCTGCCCCCGAAGATGGCGTGCTGGAGAAGATACTGGAACAGGAAAACGCCGTGGTCGTTTCCGGGCAGGAGATAGCGGCCATCCGGCCGTTGTCAGGCAGTGAGGCGGCGCAGGCCGCCGCGCCGCCAACCGAGCCGGCGGACAACCATGAGGAGCCTGTCATCACCCCCTCGGCGCGGAAGTTGATCGATGAACAGGGGCTGGACCCCGCCCGGATCAAAGGAACGGGCAAGGGTGGACGGATCCTCAAGGAGGATGTGCTGCGCCATCAAGGCGTGATCGGAGGGGGCGAAGCGGCGCCTGAAAAGGCCGAACCTCCCGTGGCGCCCCCGTCACCCACGCCTGCGCCAGAGGCGCCCGTCCCTGCATCCCCAAGGCGCGCCGGAGCCGGGCGTGAAGAACGGCGTGTGCCCATGACCCGTTTGCGTTCACGCATTGCCGAGCGCCTGGTGGAGGCGCAGCATACGGCGGCCATTCTGACCACCTTCAATGAGGTGGACATGCAGGCGGTGATGGCGCTTCGTCAGAACTACCGCGAAAAATTCGAAAGGGCCCATGGCGTGCGCCTTGGGTTCATGTCCTTCTTCGTCAAGGCCAGCGTCGAGGCCCTCAAGCGCTTCCCCATGGTGAACGCCTCCATTGATGGCGGCGATATCGTCTATCATGGCTATTTCGATGTCGGTGTCGCCATTGGCGCGCCGCGGGGGCTGGTCGTGCCCATATTGCGTGATGCCGACAGCATGTCCGTGCCGGACATCGAGAAAAAGATCATCGAGTACTCGGACAAGGCGAAACAGGGGAAGATCAGCCTTGATGAGATAACGGGGGGTACGTTCACCATCACCAACGGTGGCGTCTTCGGTTCCCTGCTGTCGACGCCTATTCTCAATCCGCCACAGAGCGCCATTCTGGGTATGCACAAGATCGAGCAACGGGCGGTCGTCAGGGAGGGAGAGATAGTCATCCGGCCCATGATGTACCTGGCCCTGTCCTATGATCACCGTATCATCGACGGGCGCGAGGCTGTTCAGTTTCTGGTCACCATCAAGGAGTTGCTGGAGGATCCCGCGCGCATGCTGATCGGTGTGTAAGGGGCCTGCAGGTAATCTAAGGAATCCATCCATGCCTGAAAGATTCGATGTCATCATCATAGGCGCCGGCCCCGCGGGCTATGTGGCGGCCATACGCTGCGCCCAACTGGGCATGAAGACCGCCTGTGTGGACAAGTGGCTGGACGGTAACCAGCAGCCGGTTCTGGGCGGTACCTGTCTCAATGCCGGTTGTATTCCTTCCAAGGCATTGCTGGAGTCGTCCGAGATTTATGAGCAGAGTCTGGAAGGCTATGCCGCTCATGGCGTGGATATCTCCGGCGTCAAGCTCGATCTTTCCGCCATGATGGCGCGCAAGGACAAGGTGGTGGCCGAGCTGACGCAGGGTATCGCGCAACTGTTCCGCGCCAATGGCATCACCTTCTGCCGGGGGCATGGCAAACTGATTTCCAGCCGGCAGGTAAGCATTGAAAACGGGGGTTCGCAGGCGCGGATCATCGAGGCCAGCCATATCATTCTGGCGCCGGGCTCCAGCCCGGTGGAAATCCCGGCGGCGCCTTTGGAAGGCGATATCATCGTCGATTCCTCGGGGGCATTGAATTTTACCAAGGTGCCCGGGCGCCTGGGCGTCATCGGCGCGGGCATCATCGGCCTGGAACTGGGCAGCGTCTGGCGTCGCCTGGGGTCCGAGGTGATTCTCCTGGAAGCCCAGGAGGCGTTTCTGATGATGGCAGATCAGCAGATCAGCAGGGACGCGCTGCGTGAATTCGGGCGGCAGGGGCTCGATATCCGCCTCGGCGCCCGTGTGCTGTCCAGTCAGATCAAGCGGGGCAAAGTGGAGGTTCAGTATGAAGATGCTTCCGGCAGTCACCAGGAGAAGGTGGACAGGCTCATCGTGGCCGTAGGCCGCATGCCCAACACCGACAAGCTGTTTACGGCGGAGACGGGCCTGGCGCTCAATGAATGGGGCTATATCCACGTGGATGACCAGTGCCGCACCAACCTGCCCGGCGTCTATGCCATCGGCGATGTGGTGCGTGGCCCCATGCTGGCGCACAAGGGGTCCCGCGAAGGCGTCATGGTGGCGGAACTCATTGCCGGACAGGCGGCGAGTGTGAATTACGACCTTATACCCAGCGTCATCTACACCCATCCGGAAATTGCCTGGGTGGGCAAGACGGAGCAGGCATTGAAGGCGGAGGACATACCCTATCGGGCCGGCGTGTTTCCCTTTGCCGCCAATGGCAGGGCGCGCGCCCTGGGTGAGACAACGGGATTTATCAAGGTTCTCTCGCATGCCGCCACGGACCGGGTTCTGGGCGCGCACATCATGGGTCCGCAGGCCTCTGAACTGATCGCCTGCGCCACGGTGGCCATGGAATTCGGCGCCAGCAGCGAGGATCTGGCCCTGACCGTATTCGCCCATCCCACCCTGTCTGAAAGTCTCCACGAGGCGGCGCTGGACGTGGAGGGACAGGCCATCCATGTGGCAAAGATACGCACGAAAAAATAACAATGATGAGTGACATGCAATGAACTTACATGAATATCAGGCCAAGGCGCTGTTTGCCGAATACGGTATTCAGGTGCCGGCATACGGCGTGGTCAGAAAACCGGAAGAGGTCGATGAGGTGGTGGCGCGGCTCGGCGGTGACCGCTGGGTGGTCAAGGCCCAGGCCCATACGGGGGGGCGCGGCAAGGCCGGCGGCGTCAGGATCGCCGATGATGTCGAATCCGTTCGCGCCATGGCCACGGCCATGTTGGGCATGCGGCTGGTGACGTACCAGACTGACGCCCGTGGCAAGCCGGTCAATGAAGTTCTGATCGAATCCCCCTGTGACATAGATCGTGAACTCTACCTCGGCATGGTGATCGACCGCGCCACGCGGCGGGTCGTCATCATGGCCTCGCAGGAGGGCGGTGTGGACATCGAGCAGGTCGCGGCACAGTCACCGGAAAAAATCCTGCGCGCCACCCTACACCCCCTGGTGGGGCTGCAACCCTTCCAGTGCCGCGACCTGGCTTTCGGGCTGGGCTTGCAGGGTGATCAGATCAAGCAATTTGGCAGGATTCTGGACGGTCTGGCGCGGGCATTCGCGGCGGAGGACCTGGGCCTGGTGGAAATCAACCCCCTGGTGGTCACCCAGGGTGGAGAACTGCTGGTGCTGGACGCCAAGGTCAACATCGATGACAACGCCCTGTACCGTCACCCCCGCACGCGCGAGCTGCGTGACCTGCGCCAGGAAGACCCCCGCGAGGTGGAGGCCAGTGAATGGGATCTCAGTTACATCGCCCTGGATGGCAATATCGGCTGCATGGTCAACGGCGCCGGCCTGGCCATGGCCACCATGGACCTGATCAAGCTGGTGGGCGGGAGCCCCGCCAACTTTCTCGACGTGGGCGGCACGGCAACGCGGGAGCGGGTGGCCGAGGCCTTCAAGATCATCCTTGCCGACAGCAATGTCAAAGGTGTGCTGGTCAACATCTTCGGTGGCATCGTGCGTTGCGACATCATCGCCGAGGGCATCATCGGCGCGGTTGAAGAGGTCCATATCAACGTGCCGGTGGTGGTGCGCCTGGAGGGCACCAATGCCGATATTGGCAGGGAGCTGCTGAGGAAAAGCGGCCTGAAAATCATCGCTGCGGAGGACCTGACCGGGGCGGCGCAGAAAATCGTATCCATCGTGGAAGAAACGACATGAGCATATTGATCGACAAGACCACCCGGGTCATCTGCCAGGGTTTCACCGGCAAGCAGGGCACCTTCCACTCTGAACAGGCCATCGCCTACGGCACCAACATGGTGGGAGGGGTGACGCCCGGCAAGGGGGGACAGACCCACCTGGGACTGCCCGTCTTCGACACCGTCAAGCAGGCGGTGGCCGGGGCAGGCGCGGAGGCCACGGTTATCTATGTGCCGGCGCCCTTCTGCAAGGATGCGGTGCTGGAGGCCATCGACGCCGGCCTGCGCCTGGTGGTATGCATTACTGAAGGCATTCCCACCCTGGACATGCTGGAGGTCAAGTATGTGGCCGACGAGGCGGGGGTGCGTCTCATCGGGCCCAATTGCCCGGGCATTATCACGCCGGGGCAGTGCAAGATCGGCATCATGCCGGGCTATATCCACATGCCTGGCAAGGTGGGTATCGTGTCGCGCTCGGGTACGCTTACCTACGAGGCGGTGAAGCAGACCACGGACCTGGGCATGGGGCAGAGCACCTGCATCGGCATCGGGGGTGATCCCATTCCCGGCTCCAGCTTTGTCGATTGCCTGAAGCTGTTCAACGAGGACCCTGCCACCGAGGCCATTCTCATGGTGGGCGAGATCGGTGGGACGGCGGAAGAGGAGGCCGCGGAATTCATTCGGTCCCATGTAGAGAAGCCGGTGGTGGCCTATATCGCCGGGGTGACGGCGCCCAAGGGCAAGCGCATGGGCCATGCCGGCGCCATCATTGCCGGGGGCAAGGGTACGGCAGCCGAGAAATTCGCTGCGCTGGAGGCAGCGGGAGTGGCCACGACGCGCTCTCCTGCTGAGATGGGTGTTCGATTGCGGGAGGTTTTATCAACCCTTGATCATCAGCATGGTGATGTCGTCGTGTAATTCATCAGAGGCTGAACGAAATTCTCCCATTATGGCATTGAGTTGATCTTTCGGCGCCTTATGACGGCGAGCGACGATCAGTTTCAACAGACCACGCAGTCCGAGTGGCTCACCATCCTGCAATTGGTTCTCAATGGCGCCATCGGAAAACATGTAAAGTAAATCATCACGCGCAAGAGAGACTTTGTCAGCGAGGGGAAAATTCGAGCCAGGCAAGATGCCCAGAGGTGGGGAAGTCGCCTCAATGAGATTAATCCTGCCATCGCCATGCAGTATAAAAGCAGGCGGATTGCCCGCATTGACGAGCCTGATCTCGCCGTTCCCAGGGTCGTAGATTCCGGCGATCATGGTGATAAACATGCCGCGTATCGCGGTTTCACAGATTTCATCGTTAATGTACGCCAGCAGCTTGTCAGGCTCATGGATGCGCTTTCCAAGGCAGTGAAAGAGGCTGCAGGTTTTTGCCATGAGCAGGGCTGCATTGACACCCTTGCCGGAGACATCGGCAAGCGAAAAATATATGCGCCCGTCACGCAGCCGGAAATAATCAAAAAAATCACCGGAAAGCTGGCGCGCGGCAACATTGACGCCCGTTATCGGAAAGTCATCGCCGGGGTTTTTGGGTAGCAGGCTTTCCTGGATTTCTCGCGCCAACGACAGTTCCCGCTCTAGTTCAGCAGCGAGACGGTCGCGCTCTTTCAGGGTTTGTTCCAACTTCCAGGTCAGTTCCTGATAGCTGAGATTGGCTTTGGCAAGGCTAATGTTGACCTGTGTCATGACCTGCTCGAAATCGGGCTGGCGCCCGATGTGCAGGCCTAAAGAAGACGCGGCCTTTTCCACTTCGCCCGATAACTTATTCAGATATTCGGTGGCGGCGGTTTCACTGATGTGGAGGTTGTCCATGAGCAGCCTGCGGCACTCGTTCAGCGTTTTTTCCTTGTCCGCGGCATGGAAGACCGCATCCATCCAGTCCGCACAATAGAGAATATGGCGCAGCGTCTGGTTGACATCGGATTCCATAGCCATGTCTTCAGTGCAGGAGTGATGCGTGCTCAGGATCATCCCCAGTTCTTCCGGCAGGTTCCAGGATCTGGCCAGGAAGGCAATCATCCGGGTGTGAGTGGAGCCAAACAACTCTTGTTCCCGTTGCAGGCGCTGTGTGGGATCCATTGCCCGAAGTGTGTTCCAGTGCCCGGTCTTTCCCGGGTCGAGGTAGAACATCACCAGGAGGCCGAAATCCTGCAGTAGTCCGCTTGTAAAGCACTCGTCTTCATTGCATCCGGCCTGCCCGGCAAGTAATCGGGCGCTGACTGCCCGGCGTAGCGAATCCTCCCAGAAGGGGGTGGTGTCAAAACCAGGAATGGCGTCCTTGCCGATAGCGTCACGGACGGACAGGCATAATACGGTATTGCGCAAGGTGCGCAGACCGAGAATAGAGACGGCATGACGAAGGGACTGGATATCGTGGGAAAAGCCAAAAAAAGGAGAGTTGACAATACGTAGCAGTTCGGCGGTCAGTACCGGGTCTTTCTCCGCCAGCGTGGAAAGCCGGTGGCTGGAGACATCTTCCTGGGTGCAGGCGCGCAGGATCTGTATGGCGGCCTGGGGAGGCGATGGCAAATCCGAGGGTCTGATTTTATCGAGCGGTATGTCGGTGGTCATGGCTCGATCAGGGGGTTCCGGGAAGAATCATGGTTGTTCCTCTTTATTGACATGGCGCCATGACTTGATCGTTTTGAGCTGTCCGTCCTCGTCATGATCCAGTTCAATGAATTTTGCCTGCTGCAGGCGTTTCATCAATGCCGCCTCCAGCGCAAAGAATCGGGCGATTTCATCTTCTCCGGCCAAGGGTTGCTGAGTGCGGCGTTCCTTGCCCCGGAACCTGATTTGGTTGTAAAGGGCCCAGCTGGCCAAGGCGCCCCCCAATGCCATGATTACTGTTGTATAGAAGCCCAGCAGTTCCTTTAATGCCTCCAGCCCCGCCTGGATGACCATCTGGTCATAGAAGGTCTCGATGCCGAGCACCCAGGCGATCAGGCTGATGACGGGGATCCACAGATAGAACCAGAACACCCAGAAGAGCAGGGTCAGGGCGGCATAGGTGTAACGCTGCCGCAGGGTCTGCAGGCTGGGGCTCTCTATGATCAGGGGCTGCTTCATGGCCGCAGTCCCCGGTCAGGGCTGATCCAGATGGCGCGCGTCCCCTTTTTCTTGAAGATGGCCCGGGGGACGGCAACGGCAGTGGTGAAAACGCTGAGTATCCAGTAGGCCACGGGGTACCAGATCATCCAGTAATAGATCCTGCCCAGGCCTTTCTCGAAGCGCGCGTCGATCACCAGGCTGACGGCAAACTGCGCCAGGCACGTAATGCCGAGGATGACGCCGTTCCAGCCCGATAACAGCGAGGGAACCGTCAAAGCGGCGGGGAGTTGAAAGAACAGGCCCGTCAGCCATAGGATGATAATGACGAGCATGAAATACGACCAGATGACACTGGTGAAGAATTCGAGATAGACCATCCACATGCGGCGCTTGCGCCAACTGGCCAGGTCGCGGGCGTACTTGAGTAATACTTCCGCGCCTCCCTGGGCCCAACGCAACCGTTGTTTCCACAGCCCCGTCAGGGTTTCCGGTGTCAGAATCCAGCACAAGGCATTGGGTTCGAAACGGATGTCCCAGTGATCCAGCTGCAGCTTCCAACTGATGTCAATGTCTTCCGTGACCATGTCCAGGCTCCAGTAACCAACCTTGTGCAGGGCGGTCTTGCGGAATGCAGTGACCACCCCGGAGACGGTGAAGACGCGGCCGTAGATGCGCTGGGCGCGCTTGATGGCGCCCACGATGGAGGAGAATTCGCCTACCTGTATTTTTCCCAGCAAGGTGGAGCGGGTGCGGATTCTCGGGTTGCCGGTGACGGCGCCGACGCGGGGGCTGGTGATGAAATGGCGCATCATCCAGGCGGCGGCGTTTTCATCCACCAGGGCATCGCCATCGATGCAGAACAGATATTCATACTTTGACGCCAGCGAGCCCATGCGCAAGGCCATGGCCTTGCCCTGATTGTGCTTCAGGTCGACAATGCGCAGTGCCGTAAAACGCTGGGCCAGTTCGCGCAGGACATTGGCGGTGTCGTCGGTGCTGCCATCGTTGATGACGATGATCTCGAACTCGGGATATTTCTGCCGGGAAAGAAATTCGACGGTCTCAGCGATATTCTTGCTTTCATTGTAACAAGGCACGATGAAGGATATGCCCGGATATTCCGCCAGGGCAGGGGGGGAGGATATATTCCGGTGAGGTTCCCTTTCCCAGTGAAAATAGTAGTAGACGGAGCCGATGATCCACAGGTAGGCCATAAACAACGGGTAATAAAACTCGAAGTAGAACAGGCCGGAGATGAATTGTGAGAGGAATTCCGTCATGGCTCGGGATAGGGGTGGGTGTTGAGAGACATGAATGGCCTGATGCGCCGGATATCCGGGTGCGACTTCACGAAATCATCGGGATAATAGCCGAAATTGAGTGCCCCCAGGCTCAGGAGCAGCTCCATTTGTTCCTGTATCGTCTCGTTGCCAATCAACTGGCCTGTCCGCCAGTCCCGCGCCTGGAGTTCGAAGACGGTGCGTTGCAGGGCGCCCGGTTTGGCCGCCACCTGACCTACCAGTTGGCTCAACCAGCGCTTGGGGCGCCTGGCATTTTCCATGTAGGGCATGGCCATCACGGCCGTGTAGTCATAGTTTTCCAGAAACAGGTCCAGGGATTGGGCGAACCAGGTTTCCGCCTGGGGATTCAGGACCACTTGCGCGTACAGGTTGCGGGCGGTCTTGATATCCGGGCGATAGCGCCGCACCTGCTCGGTGAGGCGCTGCGTCCAGTAGATGAGGGTCTCTGTCTTGCGCCGGCTCCAGCGTGAGAACAGACCCGGGTCCTGACGAATCGCCTGAATTGAGCCTGGCAGATTCCATTGTGTCTGATATACCCTCAGGGCGGCTTCGCTGGCATCCTCATAATCGGAGAGATAGGCGTCGTCATGGAACAGCAGGCCATGGAAACTGGCGTGGATGGCGAGATCCGCGTAGATTTCGCCGACGGTCTTCAATGTCTGCGCACTGAACGGTGTAAGACGATGATAGTCAGGTGTGGCGCTGGCCGCGCCATCATCATCGACTCTTTTCACGTTCAGGCCCGAGGCCGGATGGTCATTCTCCAGGACGAAAGACATGACGGGCAGCCAGGCATAGACCCTGACATTGGCGCGGGTGAACAGTTGCCATGCCACGCGGTTGAACAGGTCGGCGCGCATGGGCAGGTGGCGGTTGGGAAAATAGAGGGCGTCGGCATTGCCATCGCCGTCAGGGTCGGCATAGGCCTGCAGGTAGACGGTGTTGATATGCAGGGCCTTGATGCGGTCGAGGAGCAGGCCGAGGTTTTTCTCCTGCTGCGCGGGATCCTTGTCATAGACATAGTCGAGATCCACATGGGCGACGCGGATGGGGCCAGGGTCGTCGGGAAAGTAGAGTGAGGTCACCATGTCCGCCAGCGTATCGCCATCAGTTATCAGAATGCGGCGGATGGCCTGGAGGTTGCGCAGACTGTTGGGGCCACTGTCCAGCGTGAGGGTTACCGGCATACCCAGTTCGGCGGCGATATCGATGGCGTCGCTGTTATAGCCGCCGTAAGGCCACACCATGACACGTGGCCGCCTGCCGGTGTGTTGGGCAATCAGCCTGCTGCTGGTCTGAAGATCATCGTGTATGCGTTGGCGCCATGCCGGTCCATCCTCATAGGCGCCATTGCCGGCATCGTACAGGCGGGTGGTCACCGCGGGTTGCATATTCCCCTGAGGGTTGCCCCGCACTCCGTGGTGCAGGTCGTAGCTGTGCGAGGCGATCTCCACCAGGCCTGAGCGCGCCATCTCGCGGAGCTGCGCCCAGGTCATGAACTGCGAGCGGGGGGCTGTCTTGTCACCGTACTGTATGGTCTCTTCATCGGAGTCGATCCATTTTGCCAGGGGCGCCACCACGGCCGGATAATTGAAGAGCTTCAGCAAGGGGAATACGCGGGTATAGGTGCTGAGATAGCCATCGTCGAAAGTCAGCAGCAGGGCCTTGTCGGGGAGAGGTTTGCCGCCATCCCGGGCCATAAGAAGGTCGTCGATGCTGACCGGATGATAGCCGTGCTCGCGCAGCCAAGAAAACTGTGATATCAGTTCCGCCGTGCTGATAGTCATGGCGTCGGCGACGCGGTCGCGGGCGGGGTCGTCCCGCACATCGTGATAAGAAAGGACCATGAAGTCACCATCGGCATGGGCGCTCATGCAGGCCATGGTGTACAGGGCCATTGTCAGGATAAGCTGAAAATATCTTGTTTTCATGTCAGAAGCGCCAGTCCAATGTCAGATACAGACGGGTATGGTTTTCCATGTTGCCATCGTAGGCCTTGCGAGCCCGCGAAATACCATAGCTGATTTCGAAGGTGTCGTTTGGGTTCCATTGTTGTTCGTAAAACAACGAACCGATGCCCTTGGCGCCAAAGCTCTCCTGGTAGTAGCTCCCCAGGGACAGTCCCAGGCGATGGCGGAAGGCGCGTTCATAGTGGCGGAACTGCAGCCATTCATTGACCAGGGTGATATCCAGGTTGAGATCCTTGCCGGGATTGAAATAAGAGGTGATATCGCGGGTATTGGTGGAAGCATAGACGCCGGCAGTCCCGTCCAGTTTGTAGTGGGGGCGCGTGATCAGACGCTGAAATATCGTGGCCCGGGCGTTCTTGCGGATATTACCGTCGCTGAAGTCGAGATACTGTATCCCGGCACCGATGCGTCTTGATTCATGGAAGTAATAGGTGATGTCCAGGTTGCCTGACCAGCCCTCCACCTGTTCGTTCAAGCGCCCGCGCAGGGGAATATCATTGCTGTTGCTGTCATAGCCTGCTGCCAGGCGCCAGTGGTCGCCGGGTTTCCACAGTCCGTTCAGGGCCAGGCCGGCATTGACGCTGCTGTCGTCATCGTTGCGTGTGAGCGTGGAGATCAATTGGTATCCGCGGCGGCGGTATTCCAGTCCTACCCCCAAGCGCCCATATTGGGCGTCCCCTTCAGGAAACCTGGCCGTGGCATAGTGCGTATAGAGAAAGGGACGGTAGCGGTACTTCAACGGCTGGCTGTAGAGCCAGGCATCCATATTGAAGTCTTCACTGCCTTCCTGGACTCCGGTGCTTTTCCCATAGCCGGTGGTGAGGTAGAGTTCGCGCATATTGTGTATGGCCCAGGTGCGCTGCAGCCGTCTTACGTCAGGGTCGAGAGGGCGTTGCTGCTCCAGCCGTTGCAGTAACAGGTGGCTGTTGCGGAAATCGTATAAATCCAGGCGCGCGCCGGTTTCTCCCTGGCGGGCGTTGAGCTGGCCGGGGCGCATGGCCTGGGCGAGGCGGAATTCCTTCAGGGCCTGCAGGGGCAGGCCGCGCCAGAGATAGATGTGGCCCAGCTCCGAACGCAACTCTGGGTTGTTGGGCGCGTGAGAGAGCAGGCCCTTCATGCGCGATTGGGCGTCCTCGAGGTCGCCGGCAAAGGCCTGCACCAGGGCTGCCGTTACATCGGCCTGAAGCCTATGGAGGTTGGCTTTGCGCGGGGCGCCTTGCTTGCCCCCTTTCCAGGGAGGTTCCCGTTGCGCTATTTCCGTGATCAGGTTTTCCGCTGTCTCAAGGTCTTCGCTGTCCACGAAGGCGTATACCAGTGTAAGCGCCGTATCGAAATCGTCCGGGTTTCGCTGCAGTATGAGGCGCAACAAGGGCAGAGATTTTCCAGGCTCCTTCAACTGCAGATAGGCGCCTGCAACGGCCGCGAGGGCCTGGTTCGGAACCTGTCCGGGAGGTGAGTCGAGACTTTCATAGACGGCGATCACATCGCTATAGCGCTGTCTGTCAAAGAGCGCCTCCATGAGATCGTATTGCAGCCTCTTCCGTGTGGCGGGATCGTCCCCGGAGGCTCGTTGCAGGCGCGCCTCCAGGGTGGCAATGGCCCGGTCGCTATCCGCGTGGGATGGCGCATCGTCTTTCCCCGGCAGGCGTCCCCAGCGGATGGCCATGGCGGCGCGGTCCCTCCGCATGGCGTCCAGTTCAGTTTCATTCAGCAGGCCCGGCGCGCGCGCCGCCATGTCCGCCGCCAGGTGGGGCGCTCCCAGGCGCGCCGTAATCAGGATGCGTCCCCGCCTGGCGTCACGGTCTTCCGGCTGAAGCTCAAGGACTTGTTCGTAGGATTTGAGGGCCTGGAAATAGTCTCTCCGTTTGATCTGCACATAGGCCTGGGTATTCAGGACATCGCTGTGGTCAGGGTGGCGCTTCCTCAGGCCTGTGATGATGGCAGTGGCCTCGTCATGCGCTCCGTTGTCTGTCAGGGACATGGCCAGCCCCAGCGCACTCTGGAGCCTGGCCGGGAATCTGCGAACCGCGGTGCGGTAGATCTGAATGGACAGGGGGAAGCGTTTCAGGTTGCGCGCGGATTTTCCCAAGGCCTCCAGCACATAGGCAGGCGCCGCCTCCAGATCCAGGGCGGAAAGATGGGAAAGGGCCGCCTCGTCTTTTTCCGCCCAGCCCAGCACCGTTATATAGTCGTACAGGTAGAGAGGATTGTCTGGGTTGCGTTCTACCAGTGATGCCAGGGTTGCAAGCGCCGCGTCGTGTCGCCCGTCACGCGCTTGTATCAGGGCTTTCTGGTGAATTTCTGATTCTGTCGGGGCAGCGAAGGCAGGAGGGGGGGCGGCGCAGACGGCTGCCAGTAACAGTATTGCCAGACGTAACGCCTGTCGCAGTTTGTGGGCTGATTCTGTGTGGCTTTTCATTGGCGCTGCTATGCGGGCCTTTGCCTCATGGGCGCTCAGAATGATGGAGAATACGGGCCTTCTCAAAGATCTATCGGCGGAAAGAGGCTTTTTCTTTGCGCCGCGTCGCCATGAAACGGGTGAGGCAGAGGGGTGGGGAGGGGCTTTCTGAGGGTCAGGGTGAAGGGATGTCTCTCAGGTACTGCTCAATATGGCGGTGCAGTTCCACCAGGCTGTTGTCCAGCCTAGTCTCCTGTTGGTCGAGACGCTTTACCAGGGCGCGAATGTGTTCAAGCTCAACACTGCTACCCGTCTCATGGTGGCTGCCAAAGCGTTCTTCGTATATGGTTTTAATGCTGTCCATGAGATAGGCCAGGGTTTCCTCGTCGAGACCGCTATCCCTGATTGCGCGGTGGAATTCGTTGGGGGAGCGCAACATCTCATTGCACAATTGTTTTCCACAGCTTTCCTTCAACTGGTGAATGAGTTCGCTGATCAGTTCCTGGGAACCATCGATATCCGCAATCAGCTTCATGATGCGGCTTTCAATGCTGCGCA
>Ga0256839_1001445_pt1 | contig 28722 bp, 29 predicted proteins | sample 354166metaG_FD_185968 | JGI IMG/M metagenome (GOLD analysis project Ga0256839, IMG submission 185968) | Hydrothermal vent microbial communities from Mid Atlantic Ridge, Atlantic Ocean - 354-166 | ecosystem: Environmental > Aquatic > Marine > Hydrothermal vents | place: Atlantic Ocean: Mid... | reverse complement strand
ATGCACCCAAAAGCGCAAACAGCTCGCCCAACAATGCCAAAGGAAGCACCCAAAACGCATATAATGGCACAAGCAAAGCATTGGCAAGCAAACTCCATGCGGGCAACCGCTCAAAGACATAACCAATCAGAGGTAAGGTAGCGAGTGATGCAATGATAGACACCCAAAACATACCTTTGATCCACATCCATGACTTGGCGTAGATGCTTTCAACCTTGGCTTGCCGCCCTGCCCAAATCAGCAGCGCAGAGGTTGCGGCAAAGGATAACCATAAAGACACTGACAATACGGATGTTGGGTCAATCAAGGTTATCAATATCAAGGCTGCAAACATGGTGTTAAGCGGCATCAGTGTGGCACGAAGCGACCATGCCAACACACCCGCAAGCAACATCAAAAAGGCACGTTGCGCTGGAATAGGAAAGCCTGCAAGCAAAGCATAAGAAAACGCAAGCAACATCCCTGACGCAAGGGCAACCGTGCGCACAGGAAAGCGCACAATCCAAGCCTCTCGCCGCGTGATGAGCCACCAAGCAAGAATAAAACCCCAACCTGCCACCAGTCCCATGTGTAAACCCGAAATTGCCAACAAATGCGTTGCCCCACTGGCAGCAAAGGCATCATCAATATCAAGGGGGATTTGGCTTCTATCGGCAAGCAACAATGCCAATAATATGCCTTGCTTGTCTTGGGAAAGTTGGCTTAAAGAGCTTCTGATTTGATGCCTTAATGCTGTCAGCCATGACACATGTGTTTCCATCACATCAACCTTGCCCGACACGCTGCCCGTTGCTGCTACGCCCAAGTTAAATATATACCGCTCATAATCAAAATATGCAGGGTTCTTTTTGTTGCGGGGCTTATGCAGCTTTACCTTGGCTGCCACCTTCATACCCGCCAACACGGGCAACTGCTGACGATACACATAAACAAGCAACTTCGCATCCAGTGTTTCACCATCTTCACGCAACACATCAGACAAACGCAAACGGGTGTATTGAGGCGTGTGCTGCACCTCATCAATGGTAGCTTGGATGTTGATTTTTTGACCCAACCAGCTTTCATGGATTTGAACATGTTGTTGCTGCCAAGCCAACATTAGGCTTGCATAAGCAAACCCCGCAATCAAAGCGTATGCAGCAACTTTGCGCCACAAAAACAACGGCAGCACAATCAAGGCATACAAATTTGAAATATCCGTATACACAACAAACAAGCCGCATACCCAAGCCAAGCTGGGTAACAATAAAGGGAGGTGCTTAGGCGGGGTAAACAATATCCCCATGAATGAGCATATCATCACCCAAAGGCTGATACTCAATATGCTCAATACGCACGGCATCCTGCATGGTTGCCACACCCAAACCATGCCAAAAACTCATGGCTTCCACACCGCCAATCAATATGGGTGCTTGATACAATAATAATTCATTGCTGATGCGATGCTCCAAACATGCCGCATGCAGCTTACCACCACCTTCCAGCAAGACTTGCAAACAGCCATCTTCTGCCAAATGCTTAAAAGCTGCCTCATAATTATCCACCAACACCACTTCCATACCCCAATCGCGCCATGCTTTTGCATCATCATTATCATGGATAATGTAAAAGCGGCTGGGCGCTTCATCAGATAAAAGTTTACAATCGGTAAACATTTTGGGCGCGTGTTTACCCAATATCACACGCAGCGGTGGTTTGCCCACGATTTGAGCATCACGCACGGTTAAAGATGGGTTATCTAATACCAATGTGCCTACACCCACCACAATAGCATCACATAAAGCGCGCACACCATGCGCATGTTTGCGCGATTCAACGCCACTAATCCATTGCGAATGTTTGGTGCGTGTTGCCACTTTGCCGTCTAAAGAAATCGCAGCTTTGGCAATCACCCACGGCATGTTTGTTTTGATATAATGAAAAAAAGGCCGGTTCAAGCTATCCGCTTCATCTTGGCATACGCCCGTCACCACTTCAATACCCGCATCTTCCAAAAGCTTGGCCCCACCTGCCATAGCCGGGTTGGGGTCAGATGATGCAATCACGACTTTTTTAATACCCGAAGGAATAATCGAAGCTGAACATGCAGGTGTGCGCCCTTCTGAAGCACAGGGTTCTAAAGTCACATAAAGCGTTGCACCTTTAACATCACCTCCTGCGTCATGTAAAGCCTCAATTTCAGCATGATTGCCACCGCAAGCTTGGGTAAACCCTTTGCCCAACACCATGCCATCGCGCACAATCACAGCACCCACCGCAGGATTGGGGTGAGTATTACCCAAAGCTTTGGATGCTTCAGCCAATGCCAAACGCATCCATCTCTTTTCCATACTACGCATCAAACCTCCATGTTTCTTTGAAAAAGTAGCAGCGTATATTAAAATGGGTCTTATTCAACTTTCTACCCTGTATTTCTTTATGTTTTTCATGATAATTTTCGCTATCATGCCGCACTGATTCCAATTACAAACAAAGGATTTTATCTTCCATGTCAAATAAAAAACAAGCCTACTATGTCACCACGCCGATTTATTATGTGAATGACGAACCACATTTGGGGCATATGTACACCACCATTGCAGCCGATGTTTTAGCGCGTCAACACCGTTTGGCTGGTGATGATGTTTTCTTTTTAACTGGCGTGGATGAGCATGGGCAAAAAGTGCAGCAGGCCGCTGAAAAGCGAGGTATTGCTCCCATTGAACTTGCCAACCAAGTGGTGCAACGCTACGAAACATTATGGCCTGAATTATCCATTAGCCATGATGATTTTATCCGAACAAGCTCGAACCGGCACCAAAAAGGTGTGCATGCCATGTGGCAACGCTTGCTTGATAATGGTTCAATCTATAAAGACTTTTATGAAGATTGGTATTGCGTGCCTTGTGAGACCTACTGGACGGAAACCCAGCTTCAAGATGCAACCCACCCTGAAAAAGATAACTGCCTTAACGCTGAAGTTTGCCCTGATTGCAAACGCGGCGTAGAAAAAATCCAAGAAGAATCCTACTTTTTCAAGCTTAGTGCTTATCAAGATAAACTGATTGCCTGGATTCGAAAAAACCCTGATTTTATTGCCCCCACATCGCGTAGAAATGAAGTGTTAAGCTTTATTGAAGGTGGATTAAAGGATCTGTCCATTTCACGCACCACATTCTCTTGGGGTGTACCTGTGCCTGATGATAAGGGGCATGTGATTTATGTATGGGTTGATGCGTTAAGCAATTATTTATCTGCCCTTGGCTTCCCAGAAGACACTGAAACCATGAAATACTGGCCTGCTGATGTGCATTTGATTGGTAAAGATATTTTACGGTTTCATGCGGTATATTGGCCTGCCATGCTTATGGCAGCAGATCTTCCACTACCCAAACGGATATTTGCCCATGGCTGGTGGACGGTTGAAGGTGAGAAAATGAGCAAGTCTAAAGGCAATGCACTACGCCCCGTAGATTTACTTGCAAAATATGAAAGTGATACCCTGCGCTATTTTCTGCTGCGCGAAGTTCCTTTTGGTTTGGATGGCGACTTTTCCGATCATGCGCTTAAAACCCGCTACAATACCGAACTTGCTAATGATATGGGTAATTTACTCAACCGTTCCTTATCCATGCTGAAAAAATACCGTCATAGTATTTTGCCTGCGGTGGTTGAAGAGCAAAGTGAAGACCGCGCGTTAATTGCTGATATTGAAGGTATGCAGCGCGAAGTTGCAGCACATTTGGACAACCAGGCATTTCACCTGGCACTAGAGCGTATTCACCAAGTGGTTCGCCATGGCAATCGCTATGTTGCGGAAAATGCGCCCTGGGTACTCGCTAAAGAAGGCGATGATGCCCGCCTTGATACAGTATTGTATCATTTGGTTGAGACTTTGCGCTTGATAGCGGTACAACTCTCTCCCTTTACACCCGTTAAATGTGAGCAAATGCTCACACAAATCATGAATAAAGACATCAATATCGAAACCTTGCGTTTGCAGGATGTTGCGGGCTGGGGGCTACTTCAGGCTGGGCATGTTTGCCAAGCACCTAGCCCTGTCTTTCCCCGTATGGATAGCTAAAATACCATGCCGCGCAAACTGCTCAAAAAGTATCTACCTCATCCTCAAGAGATTAAAGAAAACAAATACCTGCGGATTTTTGGAAAGCTCCTTCATGCTTCATCACTTTGGCATTTTAGCCGTCATTCTGTTGCCAAGTCATTCGCTGTAGGCTTGTTTTGCGCTTGGATTCCTGTGCCTTTTCAAATGGTGCTTGCAGCTGGTGGTGCAATTCTTTTCCACGCCAATTTACCCATGTCTATTGCTTTGGTCTGGATCACCAACCCAATCACCATGCCACCCATGTTTTACCTTGCTTACAAAGTGGGCGCGTTTGCCATGGGCGTAGGAGAAGTGCCTTTTGAGATGGAACTAACCTTGGATTGGCTTATCAACGGTACACTACTAATTTGGAAGCCATTTTTATTGGGTTGCCTGATGATAGGTATAAGCAGCGCAATCTTGGGCTATATTGGTATTCAATGGTTTTGGCGCTGGCATGTACTACGCAGTTGGAAAAACAGAAAACATGGCAAAGCACCCAGCAGCCACTGATATAGAGCAAGATCTTACCCAAACACTGGGGCGATACACCCGTCTTGAATCATGGCAAATGGTTTCAGGCGGATCTATTCATCAATCTTATCATGTACAAAGCAGCACTGGACAACACTTTTTTATCAAAACCAATCATTGCTCCAAAGCGCATACCTTCACCGCCGAAGCCCAGGGTTTAACCATTCTGCGCCATGCTTTGGATAAAGATAACCCACTACGCACCCCCCAGGTAATAAGCCAAAACACCAACGCAACCCATGCGTGGCTTATCCTCGAATATATACCGTTTAGGCGCGGTGACGCTGCTTCCCAAACCAAGCTTGGCGAGGGTTTAGCCTTATTGCATCAACACACTGCCCCACAGTTTGGCTTGGATTCAGATAATGTGATTGGCGCAAGCCCACAAACCAATGCGTGGACAGATGACTGGCAAACCTTTTGGCAAGAGCAACGCCTAGGTACACAGTTTGAACTTGCTAAACAACATGGCTTTTACGATAGCTTTGCAAAAGAAGCCGAGCAATTGTTCATGCGCTTACCTACCTTATTCAAGGAACACCAACCCAAGCCATCCTTGCTGCATGGTGACTTATGGGGAGGTAATGCCGCAGCCGATAACCAAGGCAACCCTATCATCTTCGACCCTGCTGTGTACTATGGCGATAGAGAATGTGATTTGGCGATGACCGAGCTTTTTGGTGGATTTTCAGCGGATTTTTATGCAGCTTACAACCATGTTTACCCTTTATCTGATAGTTATGCGCAACGCAAAATACTGTATAACCTTTATCACATTCTCAATCATGCCAACTTGTTTGGTGGCACATATATCATACAAAGCAAAAGCATGATGCAACAATTGCTTCATCACACCTCATGACTACAATTGTTGATAGTCAAGCACGCGCCCAAGCCATTAATCCTTATGGCTCCTATATCGTGCAAGCGCCTGCTGGATCAGGAAAAACAGAGCTGTTGATTCAACGCATTTTAGCCTTGCTGGCGGTAGTCGATGAACCTGAAGAAATCTTAGCCCTCACTTTTACCCGCAAGGCAGCGGCAGAAATGCGTGAACGCGTCCTTAAAGCATTGTATGCAGCACGCGGCAAGCAACCTGCCGAACCCCATGCCCTCACCACATGGTCACTTGCCACCAAGGTCTTACAACGCTCAGAAACACTAAACTGGAAGCTCATGGATTATCCAGCGCGATTAAGAGTGATGACATTAGATGCTTTAGCAGCAAGTTTGGCAAGGCAATTACCCGTGCTATCAGGCTTCGGGCAGATACCTGCCACATCAGAAGATGCAGAACCAATGTATCAGCAAGCAGTCTGCGACTTGATGGCACTTGCCAAGCAACAACATGCTCCACAAGGCTTAACACAAGCCATGAACACCTTGATTCTGCATCAGGATTGTCATATCCAAAAGCTTCAAAACTTGTTGGCCTCCATGCTGGGCAAACGAGAACAATGGCTACCTTATGTACTTCGCTTCTCCCCCAATATGAATCACTTTCGCCAGCACTTACAACAAAGCTTGAAGACCATTATTGAGCATACCTTGGTTGAGGCTGAACAAAGCTTTCATCCTGCCCAAAAGCATGAGGTCATGCGCCTGGCGCACTTTGCTGCAACAGAACTTCACCTTCATTCGGCCCAAAACCCACTAGCACCCTTCCTAACCATGCAAAGCTTCCCTGATGCTGATGCAAGCCAGGTCTTGGCATGGAAAGCATTGGTCTACTTGCTGACAACAGGCACAGGAAAACATATCAGCTACCGTAAACGCGTGGATAAACGACAAGGCTTTCCTGCCACAGATGAAGGCAAAGCCAACAAGGAAGCTCTAAGCGCGTTAATCAATGCGTTGCAAAATCAACCAGCACTATTACAGCAACTCATGGATATCCAAAACTTGCCCGACACAGCAAGCTTTGATGATATGTCTTGGCATACCTTGGAAAGCCTGTTTATGGTGCTAAAAATGCTAGCAGGACAATTGTGGCAAACTTTTGCGCAACATAAGCAAGTCGATTTCATTGAAATCATGCTCAGAGCCAAGCAAGCCCTAGGGCAAACCGATAGTGCAGGGCAAATCATACCCAGCGATGCTCTGCTTCGTTTGGATTACCAAATCAAACATATCCTGATTGATGAGTTTCAAGATACATCCAACCTGCAAATTGATTTATTATCCTATCTCACAGCAGGCTGGAATGACGGTGATAATACCCGCAGCTTCTTTATGGTGGGCGACCCCATGCAGTCGATTTATCGCTTCCGTAAAGCTGAGGTAAGCTTGTTCTTAAAAGCTGCCAACAATGCGCTTCCCCTACCCAAGGTCACACCCTTGGTTTTGCAACAAAACTTTCGCTCATCCCCTGAAATCATTACATGGGTAAACCAAGCTTTTACCAATATTTTTCCAAAGACTGATGATGTCTTATCTGGTGCGATTGCCTATACACCATCCCAACCCTTTCAAAGCACAAAAGGTAAAGTTGCACTCAACCTGTTATCCGAAAAAAGTGACCAACAAGAAGCAGACCTCATCGTCAACATCATTCAAACCTGCAAGCAGCAAGCGCGCAGGGTAGGTGTGTTGGCACGCAGCCGAAGCCACCTTAAAACACTCATGCAAACCCTACAAGCACAAGGCATAGCTTTTCGGGCTTTGGATATACTTCCCCTTCATCAACAGCCTGAAATCAAGGACCTACTCAACCTTACCACAGCCCTGTTGTACCCGGCCGATAGTGTGGCATGGGCATCCATCTTACGCGCGCCATGGTTGGGTTTATCCATCAATCATTTGTTTCAAATATTTCAAACCTCGAACACATCCTCATGGCAAACCATTCAAGACTATTGCCGCACATTAGCCGATTCCGATGAGAAAAAGCAATTAGCCCACTTTATAGCTGTTTTAGAACCAAGCTTAAAGCAAGCTCGCCGCATTCCTATTCGCCAACTGGTTGAAAGCACATGGCTTCGACTCCACGCACCTGCAACACTAGACAAAACCCAGCTTTGTAATACCGATGTGTTTTTTAACCTTTTGCAACAATTGGATCATGGTGCACAAGTGGATCTTTCCCTGTTAAGTCAACGCTTAAAAACACTGTATGCCAAGCCTGAAACCAAACCTGGTGCCGACCAAGTTGAGCTACTGACCATGCACAGCGCTAAAGGCTTGCAATGGGATACGGTTATCTTATGTGGTTTGGGTAAAAAAACACGCGCCAAAGATAAAGATGTTTTGGTACAAACAGAAGTCAATACCCATCAAGGCAACCAGCTTTTGTTCTCGCCTTTGCCACAACATGACCATAACCAAACCTATGACTTGATTCGCAACTTTGAAAAACAGCGCGATGAGTTGGAAGTTGCACGCTTGCTGTATGTGGCTTGTACCCGTGCCGAACGCGAACTGGTGATGTTTGGTGAAGTGAGTGGTAAAGACATGACACCTGCATCCTCATCACTTTTGGCAAAGCTGTGGTGTGGTGAACATGATTGTTATGGTGCAGACATCATCACCCACCCGACCATTGCCAATAAAAAAGAGACCCAAGCGCAAGCAAACCCTCAGAAGCTTCCCTCCAACTATACTGCGCCACTACCCTATGCCGCTATTCCAACAAGCCAGAAATATCCAAACGAAAGCACAACCATGCAGCTTAAACCAGAGTTTCACTGGGCTGGCGCAACAGCCAAGGCTATTGGTATCGCCCTTCATGCTGCCCTTCAGCATGTTGCGAATATAGGTCTTGCAAACTACCCATCCCATAAACATCACATACACAATATCATGCGAGTAAGCTTGCATCGTGAAGGCTTGGGTATACAACACTTCGATAAAGCATTTAAGCGTTGTCAATATGGTTTGAACAAATGTATCAAAAGCACTCGCTTTGCATGGCTATTGGATGAATCTCATCAGGATAAACACTGTGAATGGGCGTTAACCTATGTGGAAGATGGTATATGCAAACATATGGTTTTAGACTACAGCTTTATAGATAAACATGGAACACGCTGGATCATTGACTACAAAACAGGCTCACACTTTGAAACTGATGTTGAGGATTTTCTCGACCAAGAGCTATACCGCTATACCGTAGAAACACCACAACTACCCCAATATGTGCGAGCACTTCAAGCTTTAGAGCCAGAGCGTACCATTAAAGCCGCCTTATACTTTCCCATGCTGGATGGTTGGCGAGAATGGCAACCTGTGGTAACATAAACGCGTCAAATGCCATATAAGGAGCAAGCCATGCCAACAGCCAAAGACATCATGAACCCCAACCCTGAAAGCTGCACGCTATACACATCCATTCAGACTATCATGCAGCAATTTGCCCAAAATGATATTGATTATCTACTGGTTCTGGATGAAGACCAGCGCTTACAAGGTATCATCACCGAGTCTGATTTGATTGAGCAACAGGCTAACCTTCATGTACCGACAGCCATTGCTATTTTTGATATGGTGATCCCGCTGGGTGAAGAAAAGTTTGAAAAAGAAATCAAACGCCTAACAGCACTCACCGCTGAAGGTTTAATGAGCCAAGATGTTAAAACCGTAGCACCAGATACACCACTCCATGACTTAGCAACATTGATGAGTGAACAACACATTCATCATTTACCCGTCGTCTCTGGTGATAGTGTGGAAGGCGTGGTGAGCAAGCATGATGTCATCAGAGCTTTAGCCAATTGTTAATGACTTCATCTCATCCATCATAAGTTACTGCTGCAAGGGATGAAACCGAATCAAATTGGTTTTGAATAAATCATATTGTTGACTGGGAATATTAAACGGCGCTGCTGCATAAATGGCTTGCAGAAGTGTTGCGTCAAATGGCTTTGAGCCTGAGCTTTCAAGAATGCGTACCCCAACCACATCACCGCTGGGGGATAATTGAAGCTCAACCAATGGTGGCTCAAGCTTTCCTATCATCCCTGTTGGCACTTTCCAATGCCGCTCCACTGCCTGCTGCATGCCTGTGATATAATGCTGGATTTCAACATCTGTTATCTGTGCTTTGAGCATGTCATTGAATACTTGCGGGTTGCCAACCTTTTTTTTCACTCGCTTCTTGGGCGTTGATTCCATGGGCATAAAAGGATCATAATCCAATTCTTCTTCCACCACTTTCTTTGTCTTAGGCTTTGCAGGTGGCACAGGGTTGAGTACAACCTTAGGTTTTGCAGGCTTGGGTTTGCTGGGCTGTGGCTTAGGTTTTGGGCGAGGTTTAGACTTGATTGCTTCTTTTGGGGTGGCTTTGGGTTTTGTGTTTTCTTTCTTCATCATTGCCTGAAGCTCAGCTAGACTTACCATGTGTACCTGCACAACCCTGTCTGGCATTGGCTTTTGCAATACATGCCATTGCTCTGCCCAGAGCAACATAGCGACCACACCAAGGTGCAACAAAAGTGCAAAGATAAAATCACGCGCGGTGAACATCATCGTGTCGTTACTGCGGCTCTGTAACCAATGAAATCTTCTTGATACCTGATAGCTCCAATAAACCCATTACCCTCGCCACATGTTCATATGCTGTTTTTGCATCACCCCGAACAAATACAGGCAAATCAGGCTTGTTTTTGCGTATGGCGGAAATACGCGGAGCAAGTTGCTCGATCGCAATAGGCTTGTTTTGGATATATAAGTCACCATTCTTTTTAATGGAAATCACCAAAGGTTCAACCTGCTGCCGGATTTGTGGTGCATCCGCATCGGGTAAGTCAACATTTACCCCTTGCGTTAGCATGGGTGCTGCCACCATAAAAATAATAAGAAGCACCAGCATCACATCCACCATGGGCGTGATATTGATTTGAGAAATCAAGGTATTGCCTTCAGACCAAGCTGACTTTCTTTTGTGGCTACGCATTATTTTTCTTTGGCGTGCTGCGTCAGTACGCCCATGAATTCAGTGCTAAAGGTGTCCAAGCTTGCGTCCAAATCTTTCATTTTACCTGCAAATGTATTGTAAGCCACCACGGCTGGAATCGCTGCCAACAGACCAAAAGCTGTAGCAACCAAGGCTTCAGCAATACCTGGTGCCACTGTTGCCAGCGAGGTGTTTTGCGTGATTCCAATATTTTGGAAAGCATCAATAATCCCCCACACTGTACCAAACAAGCCAATAAATGGCGCGGTAGCCCCCACGGTTGCCAAAAAAGACAAGCCTGTAGCAAAGCGGTTCATTTGCGCTGTCCACGCATGATCAATGGCATGGCGAATATTCAAGGCACTACCACGCCTTTCTTGGCGGATTTTATGGTATGCGGCTAAACCCTTTTCAAAAACAGCAGCTTGCGCACTATGGTGTAGATGTTTAGCTTCTTTTGCGATATCATCCAGTGGTTTGCCGCTCCAAAACAGTGTTTCAAAAGCTTCATCGGCAGCCCTTACCGCATGAAACAAACGCCATTTATTAAAAATAAGCGCCCAAGATACCAATGATAAAATAATCAGTGTGATGAGTACAAGCTGTACAACAAGCCCAGCTCCTAAAACCAACGCCCAAATGGATAAATGCTCATTCATACTTTCAACTCCTCTCCAATCCGCCGCAACATAGCTTGGGGAATGCGCTTAGGCCGCCCTGCTGCATTGATACAAGCCAATGTAACATCTGCATCGACCAGCAACTCATCCTCACGATACACACTCTGCTTAAATACCATGGTTGCGCCCCTCACCAAAATCAATTCCGTTCTTATGGTTAATAAATCATCCAACATAGCAGGTCGGCGATAATGAATATCGGTGTGTGTCAAGGCAAACACCACACCATCTTCTTCTTTCAGCTTTCGCTGCTCAAAGCCCAAATACCGCAAAGCTTCTGTACGCCCGCGCTCCATATAACGCAAATAATTGGCATGATACACCACACCGCCTGCATCCGTGTCTTCGTAATAAATGCGTACATCCCAACAACTCACATGACAGCCACTCATATCAATGAACCCTGTTTATCTGGCTTGGGTAAATCGCGTTTTAGGTGGGTATAAGCAAGCGGTGTGGCTTTACGCCCTCTTGGCGTGCGTGTAATAAAGCCTTCCTGTAGCAAATAAGGCTCAAGCACATCTTCAATCGTATCCCTTTCTTCCGCAATGGAAGCCGCAAGCGTATCCACACCCGCAGGACCACCCGCATACTTGTCAATCAATGCTGCCAATAGCTTCCTGTCGAGGTAATCCAAGCCATATTCATCAACATCCAGCCTATCTAAGGCAGACTTGGCAACGGGTAAGGTAATGGTGCCATCATGGTCAACTTCAGCAAAGTCTCGTACACGACGCAGCAAACGATTGGCAATCCGTGGTGTACCTCGTGAGCGTTTGGCAATTTCTTCTGCTCCTTTTTCCTGCGTAGCAATGTTTAGCAATGATGCAGAGCGTTTTACGATATGTGTTAAATCAGCATGATTATAAAATTCAAGACGCAACATCATGCCAAAGCGATCGCGAAGCGGGTTGGTGAGCAGCCCTGCGCGTGTTGTTGCGCCAAGCAAGGTAAATCGCGGCAAATCCATTTTAATGGAACGCGCAGCAGGCCCTTGCCCAATCATAATATCCAGTTGAAAGTCTTCCATGGCAGGATATAAAATCTCTTCTACTTGTGGATTCAGGCGATGAATCTCATCGATAAATAATACATCACCTTCTTCTAAGTTGGTCAACATTGCAGCCAAATCTCCTGGCTTCTCAATCACTGGTCCTGATGTTGTGCGAATTTGCACACCCATTTCATGGGCAATAATGTTGGCAAGCGTTGTTTTGCCCAAGCCTGGAGGTCCATACAACAAAACATGATCCAAAGACTCCTTACGCTTGCTTGCAGCTTGGATAAAAACCTTCAAGTTTTCGCAAATGGCGGGCTGCCCAACATATTCATCCAAGGTTTTGGGGCGGAGCGCTGAGTCCCACACCTCCTCACCCTGCACATCCGCTGTAATCACACGCGCATCAGGGTTATCATCTTCAAAAGGTTCAAAGTTCATCGTAACACACAACCACTTTCATACTTATAACGCCTTCAGGGCAAGACGAAACATATCTTCAAAGCCAAGCGAGGTATCGATTGTCTTAAGCACCTTATCAACTTGCGCGGTTTTATAACCTAAATTCAATAACGCTGATTTAACATCATGCTTCAGATTGTGTTCTGCCGTTACACCTGCCGTATCTGTCTGCACAAGCTTTCCACGAAGCTCCAAAATCAGGCGCTGGGCTGTTTTCTTGCCAATGCCTGGTGTGCGCGCGATAGCAATATCATCACTGTTTTCAATGGCTTGCATCAAATCCGTGGCATTCATGCCCGACATCAAATTCAACGCCGTTTTTGCGCCAACACCCGACACTTTATTAAGGCTACGGAATAGTGCCCGCTCTTGGGTACTGGAAAAGCCAAACAAGGTAAACTGATCTTCACGAACATAACTGTGAACTTGCAACTCTGCAGGCTCACCCAGCTTCAGCGTTACAAGTGTTTGCATACTGACCAAAACCTCATAACCCACACCATTAACATCGAGTACAACCACACCTGAAGGATCAAGATCACGCACTACACCCGAAAGCCAACTAATCATTGCAACTCCTCACCTTGCCATACACAAGCGTATCATGCTGAGTTATCCTGATATGAGCAAGAAGTCTTGTCATAGGAACAGGTCTGGAAATAAGGTTTGCAAATGTTTGAGCTGTACACGCATATTGCTATACAATGAAACATCCTTCATCGGCAAACGCAAAGGATGATGTAAAATGGCCGCTGAACTTGCTACATGGGTTCGGTATGAGGCAGACCAAATACCAGAAAAAGGTGTATCTTTCATCAATGCGCTCAACATCAAATGCGCCATATGAACAAGCATCATCGAAGCCTGCATATCAGGTGGCCAAGTCTCTGGCTTTTGCCAGCATGGAAAGTGATGATAATAAATAAATCGGTGCAACTTTCGTGGTAGCTTCCAATGCAGCGCAAGCATCATACCTGCATCAATATGTGAGTAACCAAGCACATCGATTTCAGCCAATAGCGAGTCCTGACCTTGATCAATATGCTGTTTGAGTTGCGCCAGTTTTTCATCAGGCTCCATATGGAGAATCACCAACTTGCCAATATCATGTAGCAAACCAAACATAACCGCAGACTGTGTATCAACAACAGGGCTAAACTCAGATAATATGCGCGCAAACAAGGCAATCGCCTGTCCATGAAACCAAATAGCACGCACATCCAAAGACGATTTGGCAGATACTTTGAAATCAGGAGCTACAGCACTTAGCACCAAACCTTGCGCGGCATCCATGCCCATGCGTGTTAATGCCAAGGCAATATCCGTATTTTCTTTTGCGCCTGCTGGTAAATACGCGGCTGAATTACAACTTTTTAACACATGCGCGGTAAGCACCGCGTCTTGGGCAACCACTTTCGCCAAGTCTGCAGGCGAGCTTGTCCCATCTTCAAATATGCGTTGTACTTGATACCATATTTCAGGCAATGGTGGAATCATTGCTATCGCGCTTTTTAAGCGATCTAAAGTAGCTTTACTTAATGCTGGGGGGTGGCGCATATCAAACCTAGGGTGCTCTGGTGCCGCTTTGGAATCAATCGTAAATGCACTGCGTAAAGTGTAAAAGTTCACGGTTTGATTACTTTGCTCGCCCGAACCACTCTCTCTGACCTCGCCATGTAATCGACTCACGCTGGTGTTAAGTTCAGAAAATGTGGTTTTAGCATCTTGTTGATTCAAGCTTGGGGTTAAGCCCTCTTTAATGTGATTAAGCCTGCGAATCACCTCCAAACATGTTTGAGGTCGATGTTCAGGCTCTTTGGCCAACAAATGCAAAATAATCTGGTTTAATTCATCTGGAATGTCAGGATTTAATACCTTAGGTGGTTGCGGTGCTTTGCGCACCTGCTTTTCCATAACCTCAAACTCTCCCCCCCCCGAAGACATGAAAGGTAAAACAGCTGTCGTCATGTGATAAAGCACAATACCCATAGCATACAAATCGGTATATGCGCCAATATCTTTACCCATGATTTGTTCAGGTGCCATATACATGTATGTGCCAACGGTAATACCCGTTTCCGTAATATCCTCATACCTGCCAGTTTGCTTTGCCAAACCAAAATCCATCAGCTTGATTTGATGATCATCAGTCATAAAAATATTGGATGGCTTCAAATCTCGGTGAATCACACCATGCCGATGCGCTTCTTCAAGCCCAGATAATACGGCAACAGCAATATTCAAGGTCTCTTCAAGTGGCAAAACACCTTTATGGTTGATATATTCCTTAAGATTGCACCCAGACAGTATTTCCATGACCAACGCAAGTATCTCACCTTGCTCATACACATCGATAAAACGAATAATATTAGGGTGTTGAAGTTGAGAATGTGTTTGAATTTCTCGCTTAAATCGTTGTACCTGCTTTTTATCATTAAAGCCATGTGGATTAAGAATCTTGATTGCCACATCTTGTTCAAGATCTTGATGTTGGGCGCGATAAACCACACCTGCGCCGCCTTGGCCTAGTTTTTCAAGCAAACGATACTTGCCCAATCGTGACTGCCCATCTTCCCCTGAAAGTATTTCACCGCAAGGTAGGCAAAAAACTTTATCTTCTGGGTAATAGGTTCCACACGATGCACATTTCATAGATGTTGGATTATTGGTGGCATAAGCCAATTGTCAAAGCTTATCCAACCAACCAGTATTGGCATCAGACACCACATCTGATTCAACAATATAAGGCTTAATATCCAACACAGGTGTACCATCCAACATATCATGGCAACCAATGTGTAGCACTCGCCCTTGCACTGATAAAAGCGGCACAACAGATAGCCCAAGACTATTGGGGCGGTGTGGCGCGCGGGTGGCAAATACACCATATTTGTTATGCTTGTCACGCGGAGGCTTAACCAGAGGGTTCCAGCCTTGGTTCAAATGCATCCAATAAATCACCCAGATATGTGAAAAGCTTTCCAGATCCTGCAAAGCCTGCTCATAGCAAAAACCCTGATGAAGGGTAATCATCGCAGGTTTAGCGTCCACAGCATATGCAGGCTGCCTTGGTGTGGCAAACCGCTCCTGATATGGACTAGAGACCACACCAATGGCTTGTAAAGTTATCCGGTCACTTGCAGATTCAAGCTCACTGGCATAAGTCTTTTTATGTTTGCTGTGCTGAGGGTTGCGCCAATCATCAGCTTGCTGGCTCACATCAACAACCTATACCCCACATGTCTCCATACCTTGTTTTACAGACAATTGATCGCCATCTACATCCACATACACCACACCACCCTTTTGCAGCTCACCAAACAAAATTTGTTCTGCCAATGCTTTTTTGATTTGCTCGCGAATAAGACGTTCCATAGGTCTTGCTCCCATTTGCGGATCATAGCCCTGCTTGGCTAACCACTTCCGTGCTGCCATACTTACATCCAATTCCACTTTTTTCTCTTGAAGCTGCGTTTCAAGTGTCATAATAAACTTATCCACCACATGCATAATCACATCTTCACTTAATGGCTTAAATGGAATCATCGCATCCAAACGATTGCGAAACTCTGGTGTAAATAAACGCTTAATCGCTTCTTCACCACGCCCAATGTTGCTCCCTGGGTTAAACCCAATCGCATTTTGCTGCATCTCAAATGCGCCCGCATTGCTGGTCATAATCAAAATCACATGCCTAAAGTCAGCCGACTTACCATTGTTGTCAGTGAGCGTCCCATGATCCATGACTTGCAACAATACATTAAAAATATCTTGGTGTGCTTTTTCAATTTCATCCAGAAGCAACACACAATAAGGGTGCTTATTGATCGCATCTGTTAGCAAACCGCCTTGTTCATATCCCACATAGCCCGGGGGCGATCCAATCAAGCGCGATACAGCGTGAGACTCCATATATTCAGACATATCAAAGCGAATCAACTCCACGCCCATAATGCGTGCCAACTGATTAGCCACCTCTGTTTTACCCACGCCTGTTGGCCCTGTGAACAAGAAGCTACCAATAGGCTTATCGGGTGAGCCTAGGCCAGCCCGGGAAAGTTTGATGCTTGCTGATAGCTGCTCAATGGCATCATCTTGCCCAAACACGGACAATTTCAGATTTCGCTCTAAATGAACCAAAGCCTTTTTATCTGAAGATGACACCTGTCGTGCGGGGATGCGTGCCATAGCAGCAACGGTAGCTTCAATATCATGTACACCCAGGCTTTTTCTGCGCTTACCCCCTTTCAAGTGGACAGCAGCACCTGCTTCATCCAACACATCAATGGCAGAATCAGGCAGCTTCCTGTCGGTAATGTAACGAGACGCAAGTTTCGCTGCCTCAGCAATCGCAGATTTACTGTATTTAACTGCATGATGCTCTTCTAATCGTGATTTCAAACCTGTCAAAATATCGACAGTTTCAGGAATCGATGGTTCAACCACATCTACCTTGCGGAAGCGGCGAGAAAGCGCGTTTTCTTTTTCAAAAATTTGACGATATTCCTGATATGTTGTTGCCCCCATGCAACGCAACTCACCATTGGCAAGCGCGGGCTTAAGCAGGTTGGATACATCCATAGCAGATCCATTGACCGAACCCGCGCCAATAATGGTATGAATTTCATCAATAAATAAAATCACATTCTTTTCATCTTTAAGTGCCTTGAGCACAGCTTTAAGCCGCTCTTCAAAGTCTCCGCGGTATTTTGTGCCTGCCATCAACGCGCCCATATCCAAGGCGTAAATTTGAGCGTCTTTCAGCATATCTGGCACTTCACCTTGAACAATACGCATCGCTAAACCTTCCGCGATAGCTGTTTTACCCACGCCTGCTTCACCCACCAATAACGGATTATTTTTCTTGCGTCTGCATAAAATATGTAAACATCTATCCAGCTCTTTTTCACGACCAATCAATGGATCCAACTCTTCTAAAAAAGCTTTCTCCGTTAGGTTTTCACAATAACGCATCAATGGCGAAGCATCCGACTTGGAAGAAAGACTGGCTTGCCCTACTTCAACATGGCTATCCAAAGATGATTGCACATGATCAGAACCATGCGATATAAACCTCGTCACATCCAGCCGGGTCACGCCCAGCGAATGAAGGAAGTACACAGCATGAGAGTCTTTTTCAGAAAATATCGCAACCAAAGCATGTGCCCCGGTCACCACATCTTTTCCAGCCGCTTGCACATGCATCACAGCCCGCTGAATCACTCGCTGCAACCCCACACTGGCAACGGTGTCACCACTACCTTCAGGCAATACGGTCACATGCGTATTGATGAAGTTTTCCAACTCCTCACGCAATAATGCAATATCTACACCCAAACCATCCAGTACAACCCTTGCCTCTTTGTTGTCTATCAGACCCAATAACAAATGTTCAATCGTAACAAACTCATTGCGTTTGATGTGTGCAGCACGAAAAATATCATTTAATGACTGTTCCAACTGTTCACTCAAAATACCCATGTTTAACTCCAGTGATCTGCTTTATCATAAAATCATGCGGCAATACCGCTATATATTCTTGGTTCTGGTTAAAAGTGCAACCCTCAATCCAGCATGGTTGATTTCACCTCGCTATCAAGGAAAGAATAACACACCTTCTTTGAATAAAGGAATCAATGATGCCACAAAAAACTCAACAACTTGCCACATTCGCTGGCGGCTGCTTTTGGTGTTTGGTCTCCCCTTTTGAGCATATCAATGGGGTTCACAGCATCGTATCTGGATTTGCAGGCGGCAATATTGCGCATCCAAGCTATGAACAAGTCTGCGCAGGAGGTACGGGGCATGTTGAAGCCGTTCAAATCACTTATGATACCAATCAAGTGAGCTATCAAACGCTGCTGGATATCTTCTGGCGAAACATCGACCCCACGGATGCAGGCGGCTCATTTCACGACAGGGGATTTCATTATACATCCGCTATCTTTTGTCACAATGAAGCACAACTCGAAATTGCCAACGCCAGTAAACAAGCTTTAGCCGAAAGTGGGAAGTTTGAAGCGCCTATTGTCACCGTGATTAAACCCTACACCAGCTTTTACCCTGCCGAAGAACATCATCAAAATTATCACAAGAAAAACCCAGAACACTACAACCAATATCGCATTGACTCTGGGCGTGAGGCATTTATCTTAAAAGTTTGGGGTGGCAAATTATAACTTTGACCGTAATTGACGATAATGGATAAAGAACAACACAACACCTAAACACAAACTGATTGAGCCAAGTGGTAAACACAAGCTTTCTTGAAGAATGCTTGCTTGATCAACTCTATCATACATGAACTGCTCCAACATTAAAAAAACAACACCAATAACAAAAATAAAAACAGCCACTCTACTCACTTAACCGCCCCCAAGCATACCTTCCTTTAAGTCATCATCGGCTGGATCTTCACCAAGCCAGACAGCCAATAAAGCCTGTTGAAAGTCTACGCCTTCAATGCTTCCTGCGACTTGATCGTTGATCATGACTGTGGTCTTGCCATTGTCTGTGAAATCAAATATGACGACATCACCTTTTTTCATATCTTGAAAGAAATTATTAAATTGATTCAATCGTGCTTGTAGTTCAGCAAGATTTTTGCTGTTTTTTTCAAAGCCCGCATTCCAACCATTCACCAGCTTGTCTTTGGATACTTCATCATACAAGAAGTGCATCAATACCCGCTTATGACCTTTGCTGCTCATAGCCGCTGTTGCCGATTTGGTTTTGCTCGGCAAATACAGTGCGCCAATATAAATATCAAAGAAGAATTTACTGCGAACACCCGCACCATTGAAGACCAAGGTTTGCTCACCTACCACGACCTTATCTGCAATATGCACGCCTTCAATTTCCATACCATGCACCATCAAAGGCATGACTAATCCAGCCATCAAACTTAACCCCCATGATAACTTCCAGCATTTCACAAGACTTCCCTCCAAGTTTAATCAATTCATATTATGGTAACTTGCAATGCTTTTGACAAACATACGGATAAGAACTGTTAGGAACACATAACCTATCCCCCTCCAGCAACACAAGTGTTACCTGCTTTTCAGGTTACCCTCAAGTGCCCTGTATACAATGCAGTGGTTTCAAGCTTGATTGCCTTATTTTATCGCGTAGCATCGCCAACTTGCAATATACATCTATGTCATGTGGACAATGGGAGAAACTTTTATGGATGCCAACGCTGTTCAACAAGCTATTCGTGAAGGAAAATCAATTGCTGGGCAAGACTTTTCAGGCACCGATCTGCGAGGCGTTGATTTTGCAGGCGCAGATCTTAGTGGCTGCAATTTCAAGGGAGCCAACCTTAGTCAAGCCAACTTAAGCGGTTGCAAGCTTCATCGTTGTGACTTTCGCCTAGCCAACCTGAGCGAAGCCAATCTTATGAATGCTGACTTCACCGGCGCAAAACTCAAGCGTGCCAATTTGGCAAAAAGCATTCGTTTGGGTGCAAAAATTGAAACATTTGCCCTTAAAGGCGCATACATTACTGGCCCAACTGCCTACATGGACTAAGCAAAAGGATTAACATGAATAATATTCGTTCTTTGCCAGGTTCCTTCCCCTTGCATCAAGACAAAACCTACATCACAGAAAGTGAGTGGGTGATTTGGAAGCTATTATGCCGCCCTCTCGACAGCCTGCCAGAAAGCACAGCTGAAGAACTTAGCGCGGCCACAGGTGGTCAAATTAGCGTTGAACGCTGTGATGAGCTGATTCGCATCGCCAATATCGCAAGCCTAACAGGTCTTGGTACTTGGATTGCTCGTCTTTTAGCCGAAACTGGGTACGATGTGAATGATGTGTGTGATACACCTGCAGAAGTATTATTGGATGGCATCAATAAGCGCTTGGGCTATAAGCTCTGTAATGATGCCACAGTTCGCGCCCTAGAAAAACTGCAATTACAATGGCGTGGTGAAGAAAAAACGGAGCAATCATGAAAGACAGAATTCTAATCACAGGTGGCGCTGGCTTTATTGGCTCAAATATTGCCGCAGCACTATTGAAACGACCCTATACCGATGTTGTTATTGCCGATGACTTTTCATCAGGTGACTGGCGTAATTTGATCCATGTAAACTGTGAAGTGCGTGCCGTTTGTTGTGATGACACACAACTGCTTCAGGATATTGCCCAAGGTCACTTTACAGCTGTATACCACGAAGCAGCCATTACCGATACAACCATGATGAATCAAAAGCTGATGATGAATGTGAATACTGATGCTTTTGCCGCCATTTTGGAAGCCGCACACCAAAGTGGTACACGCGTGATTTACGCATCATCCGCGGGCACATATGGCAACTCGCCTGCACCCAACCGCATTGGCTTTGGTGAAGAGCCTGAAAACATTTATGGCTTCTCCAAACTTGCTATGGATAGGGTTGCATACCGCTGGTACGATAAACATAGTGCGCCTATCATTGGCTTGCGTTACTTTAATGTTTATGGTCCTGGTGAGCACCATAAAAATGAAAAGGAAGGCACCAAAACAGCATCCATGATTTTACAGTGGTATCAAGCTATCCAAGCAGGAAATCCTATCCGTTTGTTTGAGTTTGGTGAACAACGCCGTGATTTTGTTTATATTGGTGATGTAATTGGCGCCAACCTTGCAGCTCTTGATGCGCCGCTTTCTGGTGTGTGTAATGTAGGGTCTGGCAAGGCTCGCTCATACAATGATATTATCAGCAACTTGAACCGCATTCTGAATATCAACCACTCCACAGAATACATCCACAACCCTTACCCCTTCTTTCAGGAACACACCGAAGCAGACTTGACAGAAACTCAAACGATTCTTGGTTGGACGCCGCAATTTAGCTTGGAGCAAGGCATGGAAGAGTATATTGCCCTGCTTGAGAAAAACCACCGTGGTCCTCTAAAAACCGCATGAAGCGATTACTCATATTGCTCACCACTGCTGTATTCAGCACAGCATGTATCAAGCAATACATTCACCAAGGTAATGTTATTGATCCTGATAGTGTCTGGATTATCCAAGAAGGTGACACTCGGTTTGCTGTTGAAAGGGAGCTGGGCTCACCTGCCATTCAAGATAAAGCATATCCTCAGCGTGCTTTGTACATTGAAGACTTTTACGATGAAAATACAGGTAAAAAATATACGCGAGGTGTTGAAGTGATTTATGACGAAGCTTGGCGTGCCAAAAGTATTCGCCGCTTTGGTTTTGAATAAATGAGTCGCTTACCTGGTCAAATGTCTGTTGTATCCCTGCTTATCGCTGGGATTTGGACATTATTGACTTTGTTTATCCTCATTGCTGGGCACTTGGTCTGGCTCTTCATCACCTATGGCATATTTACAAACACGGATGCCTTAAAGGACTTGGAATCTTTTTTACCCATACTTAGCCAAAATCAAATGTATCTTCTGGCTGGATTAGCTATTGTGATGGACATCTGGATAATATTTAGCCACCAAAAAGAACGCAAAAAACACCTGCAACGCTAAACAAGGAACAAACTAATGAACTGGACACTCTCCAACAGAATCACAGCCATACGCATTGTCCTTGTTCCAGTATTGGTGCTTGCTTTTTACTTACCAACCCCTTTGTCTTACTATACATCTGGTCTGGTATTTGCCATTGCCGCCTTCTCAGACTTGCTTGATGGCTATCTGGCACGGAAGCGTGATGAGGTTACAGCATTTGGTCGCTTTCTCGATCCTGTTGCAGATAAACTTTTGGTCACTGTTGCCTTGATTTTACTGGTGGACGCTGGCTTTGCCGCCACCGCTTTGGTTGTTGTACTTATCAGCCGTGAAATAATCATCGCAGGGCTTAGGGAGTGGTTGGCTGAACGGAATATCATCGTCCATGTATCTCAATTAGGCAAGTGGAAAACGGTAAGCCAAATGCTTGCGATCGAAGGCTTGCTCCTGCATGAAACCTTCTTTGGCATCTCCATGCACAACGCAGGCACAATACTCTTATGGATAGCCACCGTGTTAAGCTTATGGTCAGCCTATGAATATATTAAAGGCGCATATCCTGAGTTCCACAAAGGCTCTTAAAGCCTAGCACACAGCAAATCATTCAACTCATTTTTGGTCAAGTCAATGGGATTGGTGGCATAGCTCCCGCTGCTGATATTGTCGATAATATGCTCCACATCATCTGCTTGAACACCATAATCCGACAACTTGGGCATTTGCATATGCTGCTGCCAAACCTCCAACATACCTAAAAGCACCTTTAATGCTTCATGTTTATCCATGTTCATCTCAGGCGCAAACAAACGACCAACTTTGGCATATTTAGCAAGTGCTGGATTATAAACATCTCTCGCCAACATCGCTTCAATATTGGTTTTGGTCGCCTCAAACAGCAATGAACCGCACACCACACCGTGTGGAATCGGAAAAAATGCACCCAAAGGTGAAGCAAGCCCGTGCACCACACCCAATCCAGCGTTAGCAAGCGTTAGACCTGAAATGGATGACCCATACAACATGTCCGCACGCGCTTGAATGTTTGAACCATCATCAAAAGCCACGGGCAAGGCATTGACAATCTTTTCCAAACCTGACCATGCCAGCGCGTTTGTTATGGGGCTTGCTTTTGTAGACACATAGCTTTCCAACAACTGAGTGAACGCATCCATACCACAAGCTGCCGTGGTTTGCGGTGAGCATGTTAGTGTTAGTTCAGGATCGAGAATGATATGCTTGGCAACCAATGCAGCATCACGAAAAGACTTCTTAAATCCATCTTTAGCAATCACCGATAACACTGCATTTTTGCTGGTTTCACCACCTGTTCCTGCGGTGGTTGGCATAGCAATGAAGGGCGTGGTTGCTTGATGAAATGTTTTACCCTCACCTACCCCTTCAAGGTAACACATCACCGAATCACCAGATGGCAATAATCCAGCTACGGCTTTAGCAGCATCCACTGCACTTCCTCCACCAATAGCAAGCACCACATCAGGCGTAAAGCTTTGGTATTGCATCACCCAATCATCCACCATTTGCGGGCTTGGTTCACCATCCACTCGCTCACGCTTGACTTCAAAGGTTTGATTCAAGTCAGTCCAAAGCTGTTGGCACAAACCTGAATCATCAAAGGACTTACCACCCGTAATCAATAATACTTTATTGCCGTAGCCTTGAATGATATTAGCCAACGCATGACGCTTGCCTGCCCCAAAATGAATGTGTGGTGTAGCTGCAAAATCAAAATGATTCGACATAACTAAACCTGTGAAACATTTGATTGCCCTGGGTATCCAAATACGAAGATTGAAGTTTCAGGCTTTGCACATTCGCCAAATCCATATCCACTAAACCTGAAAACTTAGTGCCACCCAATAATGAAAAGTGGGTAGTGAGAAACAGTTCATCCACAGCTTTATCATTGATGAGGGTCGCGTGAACTTGTGGACCTGCAATCATATATGCGCTGCGATACTTCAAATCCACCAAACTTTGACGCACAAAAGCACCCGTGACATGATCTGTTTGTTTGACCAGCACACCAGCCTTCTCCAAGGTTTCAATGTTAGATTGATCCTTGGATGAAGTCAGCACCATCACTTGCCTATCTTGTACTTTTTCCAAAGCCGAAAGCGGAATATCCAAAGAGTTGGACAATACCATCACATCAGGCTGCGCCTTCAAGCCCTGCGACTCACGCCAAAGCTTAATATCCGTATATTTTGTACCACCACCCACAGGCAATAAATCTTGTGCTTTATTTTGAGCAAGCTGGCGGAAATAGCGCGCTGAAGTCAACATCACATCGGCTTGCCCTGCCAGCTCTTGATACAAACGCCAATCACGCTCGTTGGCAATGCTTTTAGGTACAGCATATTCACCCACCACCTCATCAAACAAAGCAATACGCCCGTCAAGGCTTACAATATAATTGGCATAGATAAACACATCACCCTGCCGCGCTTGCTGATGTAAATTCAACGCAAGGTAAGTACCCTCTAATGGATGGACAACATCACATCTAGGATAGAGCTGTTTTAACATCTAGGACTTACGGTATAAGTAGGTTACAGCACCTAAAGTCAATACAAACACAAGCATTTGCATACCGCTGGGTTGCGAATCATAACCCACCATCACATGAAGGATTTCACCCACCAAGCTATCATCAGACAAAATAAATGAGCTATCCCAAAGAGTATCGATAATCGGTGGAATGATGTCCACCAGCACCAAATTATTGGCAGCCTGCGAAGCCATACCCGCAGCTAAGAGAATGAGCAAGCTACCCATAACATTAAATACATATTTCATAGGAATACGAATTAAACCTTGATACAATACCAAGCCCAGTGCGCCACCTGCCAGCAAGCCCAAAAAACCACCCATAAGCATAGCTTGCGGATCATCTTCAACCTGCATCACACCAAACAAGAAAAACACAGCTTCTCCACCTTCGCGCATCACTGCCGCCAAGGAAATAAGCATTAACCCAATCATCGGTGTGCTACCATCTGCCACTGATTCACCCACCTGCTTGATGCGCTGCCTCATTTCTCGCCCATGCTTGCTCATCCATACCACAGTCCACGCCAGCAATATCGAAGCAATACTTAAAACAACAGCGTTGAAAACAAACTCACCCGCGCCATCCATCGCATTCTCCACTTCCTCCATAAAAAGAGCAAACAGCAATGCGCCAATAAGCCCAAGCCCCGCACCTGTTAAAATAAACCGTGTTGCACCAGCAACGCCTTTGGTCGCAGCAAACAACATGCCCAACACAATAGACATCTCCAACACTTCTCTAAATACAATAATCAACGCAGATAACATTTAACTTCCTTTTCCATTACATGTTTTGCAAAGTCCAAACAGCAACAATTGATGTCCTTGCATCTTAAATCCACATCCTTCTGCCACTTTATCTTGTAGCATCTCAATTTCAGGCTCACAAAACTCTTCAATATTGCCACAACCTGTACAAATCAAATGATCATGATGCGCCTTATCTGCCCGCTCATACCTCTTTTTATCCGCAAGCTGAATCGATTCAATCAACCCTTGCTCTGCCAATGCTGCCAGCCCACGGTACACCGTAGCAATACCAATCTGCACCCCTTCTTTTCGCAAGGCATAGGCAACATCATCAGCATCCCAGTGTTTATCTGAGCGATTGATAATATCCAAAATAGCTTTGCGTTGTGCGGTTAACTTCTGCATAATACTGAATGATAATCACTATCGCTATCGTTTGACAAGCTTTTTTGTTGCTTTGATGCAAACTAAATCACAAACTATTGATATCTATCATGTTTTCTGTTGTATTGGGTGCAAGGTTTTGGGCGCATTGACTGCAAAAGGCTTGCGTATGGGTTGGGGTTTGTAGCATTGATGCTATATACGAGAGGCTTTCGCCTCGCCCTATAATACAACCACAAGCACTTTTAGAGCTTGATAGGTGACAGCTACTGAAAAATGCCCAAGTGCAATGGCTCAATGCTACCCATCCACATGGTATGTTCGGTATGGTCTTTCAAATCATCGCCCGTATTGGCATGAATAAACACGGTCAACCCCTGCCTATTGAGCATCAACCAAGGCACTACTTCAGCAAACTTCTCCGCCGTTAAACTTATCTGACAACTCCACATCGGATGCGGTCCCACAGGTTGCCGATGTTTATGTCCAACAGGCACATCAAACAACGCACCCACTTCATCACAAAGCTTGGATGCTAAATCAAATGTGCTTTCATCATAATATATATGCGCGATAGCCGTTTATTTCGCTAACAACCAACATCACAGGTTCCAAAATAAACATGAATATCGCCACCCTTTCCAATATCTTGAAGGATTTGTCTAACCCACTTAGGCTTTTCTTCCGATAATGCTAAGTATTTATCCCATAACTGTTTAAGTTTAGCCCTAGCATTATTTTCTTGCTCAACAAGTGTCCTTTTATCATCAATAATATATGTAAAAAAGGTAACTCCTCCGTAAAAATGCTTTCTTTCTCCCATAAACACCTTTTTATTACCAAAAAAGCGCTTTGCATGTTGAATGTCAACTAGCAAGTCTAAATAAAACCCGCCTAAATTATAATATACATCTAGAGCGAACGGTCCATGGGGAAACTTTTCTAAATAAGCCCATCCAGCATTAACATTACTTGAATCTAATGACCAACAATTAACATCAGCATTCATTTTGGAGAAAAATGTATATTCTAAAAGGTGATCAGAATCTAAAGAATATGCTTTCTTCAGAATCAAACCATTGTACATGAGACCTTCTCCAGCAAAATAATCTGCAATAAGCCCAATATTTTGATACGAATTTTTCCAGGTTAATTTACTGTTATTTTCTGACCTCTTTATAAGATCTCTTATTCCTTGATCAATTTCAACTAGGTACTGCACTTTCAGCTCTATTTTCTCATCGCTTTTTAACAATCTATCAACCTCAAGTACATAGTTATCCAAAACTTCTTGAAGTGTATCTTCTGCTAATCCGCTTTGACAATTAACCAGCATCAATGTCATTGCAAAAAACAATCTCACCATTCTAAGACCCCGCTATATTGCAACATTCTTTCAATCGTAGCTTGTTCCCGTTCTGTTCTATCGCCACTAAGCATACGCTGAAAATCATCATGGATGTGTTGTAAATCTTCAACACCCTGCTTGGGATAAATCTCACATCCACAATCTTCAAACTTCACTTGCTCAACCAACTCACCCACCTGCCGATTGACCACCTTCTGCCTATCCGCATAAAGCTCTGGTTCACCCTCTGCACCCATAAAAATCAAGGATTCCTTTTGCCCAAGCAACACATTGGCTTGCGCCATGTATTCGGCATACGGCGTATGGAAAAAGCCATTGAGTTGTTTATCGCATTGCATGGGGTTGATTAACCGCGCCACAGTATTGGCAAAGGAACGCACGCCAAGCCTATCGCGCAAGCCATAAATCCGACTTAAATCAGGGCATACATCGCTCAAATCCATATACACCATGCCTTCACCATCCATGATGTTTTTGGCTTCGAATAAAGTCGTTGCCGATTTGATGCCTGCGGTTTGTAAGACCTGCCAAGCTGTGACCCTGCCTGCGATGTTGGACACCCCATGTACAAAAATGGGAATACCTTTATCCCTCGCCTCTAATGCTGCAATCAAATAAGCATGTGCAGCGCGGCGTTTACCCGCATAACACGGTAAATCCACTGCACCAGTTGGTGCTTTAATTGTATTAAAATGAGAAATATGTTCCCTGGCTGCTTGGACAAAACCTGCAAGCTCGGCAGATGTTTCACCTTTCATGCGTTGGGCAATCAAAAACGCACCCAATTGCAGTTCATCGGCTTGAGGGTTCAACAATTCAGAAAATACGAACTTGGCTTCGTCTTGGCTTAAATGCTCTGAGCCATGTTTACCTCGTGCTACCCGTTTGATTAAAGCTGATACTTCCAAGTTATTCTCCTAGCCATGCTGTCATTCCCGCGTAGGCGGGAATCCATAAAACCGCCATGTCAACTGGATACCCGCCTTCGCGGGTATGACGGTCTTACTTTAACGGATATAAACACGCCACCTTATCCGTCATCCGCATATCAAAGCTTTTGCATTCATCCTTAGCAAACGGACACCTCAGCGCAAAAGCACACCCTTCAACCGCCACACCTTCATCCACTTGTTTGCCATCATCATCTTGGCGTTGGCTGGGATGACTAATCGGCTTGGCATCAAGCAATGCCTTGGTGTAGGGGTGTTTGGGATGATTAAACACATCATCAATACTGCCCTCTTCCACCACAAAACCTGCAAACATCACCATCACTCTATTTGCAATATGTTGTACCACCGACAAATCATGGGAAATGAACAAATATGCCAAACCTTTATCCGCTTGAAGCTGTTTTAAGAGGTTTAGAATCTGCGCTTGTACCGACACATCCAAAGCCGATACAGGTTCATCCAAGACCAACACATCAGGCTCAACAATCAAAGCTCTGGCAATGCCAATGCGCTGCCTTTGCCCACCTGAAAACTGATGCGGATACCTATCCAATGCTTCTTCACCCAAACC
>Ga0256839_1001444_pt1 | contig 28726 bp, 37 predicted proteins | sample 354166metaG_FD_185968 | JGI IMG/M metagenome (GOLD analysis project Ga0256839, IMG submission 185968) | Hydrothermal vent microbial communities from Mid Atlantic Ridge, Atlantic Ocean - 354-166 | ecosystem: Environmental > Aquatic > Marine > Hydrothermal vents | place: Atlantic Ocean: Mid... | reverse complement strand
GACCATCGGGGCCTCGTATTTCTTTTGACGGTTCCCGGGCAGCGGGAGCAGCGGACTGGACATCGAAAAGGAGCAGCAGCGATGAAGAAGACGCATCTTTTCTCTCTCACCGTACTGACCGCCGTCCTGGCGTTCATGCCCCTGTCCGCGGCCCAGGCGGTGAAGAAGGGGGACACGGCCCCCGATTTCACGCTCAAGGCCCGCTCGGGCCAGAACCTGCGCCTGGCCGATTTCCGGGGCAAGGTGGTGATGATCAACTTCTGGGCCACCTGGTGCGCTCCCTGCCGCCAGGAGCTGCCGCATCTCAACGCGCTGTACAAGAAATACAAGGACAAGGGCTTCGTGCTGCTGGGAGTCAACCTGGACAACGACCCGGCCGCGGCGCGCAGCATGGCCGACGAATTCAAGGTCGCCTTCCCGGTGCTGTTCGATCCCGCGCAGAAGACGGGCAAGCTGTACAAGCTCCGGGCCATGCCATCGACGGTGATCCTGAACCGCTCGGGCCAGGTGAGGTACGTCCACCTGGGCTACAAGCCGGGCTACGAAAAAGAATACGACAAGCAGGTCCGCCGGCTGGTGGCCCGGAAATAGAGGGAGGAGAACGGGATGCCGGCAATGACGCGTGTCGCCGCCCTGGCCCTGGTGCTGCCGGCCCTGGGCGGCTGTGCCACCGAACCATGGGTGATGCCCTACGAGCGGGAGTACCTGGCCGATCCCATCATGCTGTTTTCGCGCGATCCCTTCTCGGACACCTACCTGCTGCACGTGTACGAGACGCGCGAGGCGGCCCAGGGCGGCGGCGTGGGCTCCGGCGGCGGTTGCGGCTGTAATTGACCCCCGATGCAGCCCCGGAACAGGAAGCTGGCGGTTTGAACCCCGCGATCCCGTCCAGGCGCCGACCTTTCCGTTACGGCCGGGTGGCGGCGGCCGGCCTGCTGCTGTGGGCGGCGGCGGCGCAGGGTGCCATCCTGCCCGAGGATCGCGCCGACATGCTCTACCACTACTACGAGGGCGGGGGCGTGCGCATCTCGGGCCCGGCCGTCCTGGTACGCAAGGGTGACGGCAAGGCCCTGTCCTACTACGGCCACTATTACGTGGACAACATCTCCAGCGCCTCCATCGACGTGGAGGCCAACGCCTCCCGCTACCGCGAGGAACGCACCGAGGTGGGAGTGGGCGTGGACTATCTCCACGGCGACGCCACCATCCTCAGTGCCAGCTACTCCACGAGCACGGAGAACGATTACAACGCCAACACCGTGAGCCTCGGCGCCTCCCACGAGATGCTGGCCGGCATGACCGTACTGAGCATGGGGGTTTCGTTCGGCGCTGACGAGGTGAGCAAGGCGACCCAGAAATCGTTCCGCAAGGAAATCGACCGCTGGAAATACCGGCTGGGCCTGTCCCAGGTGCTGACTAAAAAGTGGCTGCTCAACGTGGACTACGAGGTGATCTCGGCCGAGGGGTTTCTCAACAACCCCTACCGGGTGGTGCGCATCAACGGGGCATTCGCGCGGCCGGAGTCCTATCCCGACAGCCGGGCCAGCCAGGCCCTTGCCATCCGTGCGCTCCAGTACCTGGACAACCGGGCCTCCCTGCGCTACGACTACCGCTACTACACGGACGACTGGGGCATCGCGGCCCACACCCTGGAGCTGGGCCTGGCCCAGTATTACAGTGAAGATGTCATCGGGGAGTACCGCATCCGCTTCTACACCCAGAACAAGGCCACGTTCTATGCCGACGATTTTCCGGCCGTGGTCCGGTACATGGCCCGCGACAAGGAGCTGAGCACCTTCAGCAGCGTCTCCGTGGGCTTCAAGATCAGCTGGACGCTGTTCGAACGCCCCACGGCGACGTTCAAGGGGGGGCGGTTGAGCTTCGCCTACAACCGCTTCCTGTTCAACTACAAGGATTTCACCAACTATGCCACGGGCGAGCCGTACAGCTTCCGGGCCAACGTGTTCCAGGCCTTCTTCAGCCTGTTCTACTGACACACAACGGGGATCCGTCATGCGATATCCTGCCATGCTCCTGCTGATACTGGCCGCGGCGCTGCCGGTGGCGGCGGCCGGCCCCGGGGCGGCGCCCTCCCCCCCCGCCGCCGGCGCGGGAGGGGCGGTTGCTCCGTCCGGCACGGAGCAGCCGGCCACTTCCGGCCTGGAGGCCGAGATCCGGGCCCTGCGCCACGACGTGCTGGAGATGCACGCCGAGCTCACGGCGGCGGAAACGGCCTTCCTGTTCCCCGCCAGCACCCGCTTCACCGTGTTCGTGTCGCTGGACATGCCGGCCAGGTTCGACCTGCGGGCGGTGGAACTGCGCCTGGACGACAAGGTGGTGGCCCACCACCTGTACTCCGAGCGCGAACTCCACGCCCTCCAGCGCGGCGGCAAGCACCGCCTCTACGTCTCCAGCATCGCCCCGGGGCTCCACGAGCTGACGGCCTATTTCCTGGGAACCGACGACAAGGGCCGCGACTACCGCCGCGGCGTCACCCGCAAGTTCGAAAAGGGCACCCGGCCGGCCTTCGCCGAGCTGAAGATCGCCAACCTCCGCAGCCGGCGGCTGCCGGAGATGGACGTGGAGGTCTGGGAGTAGCCGTGGCCTTGCTCCGGGCCGCAGCGGCATGCCGGCCGGGCCTGGCCCTGGTGGTGGGGCTGGCCTGCACGCTGGGCGGCGCGTCCGCGGCCGTTGGCGACGCCGACCCGGAGCGCCAGCGGCAGGTCGCCCGGGCGGTGGACGGCCTGCGCTACCGCGAGGTGCTCTTTCATCTCTACCAGGACAAGCACTTCTCCGCCCTGGCCGACCTGCTGGTGGCCCGCCGCGAGCGGCCCCTGGCACACGCCGGCGACCAGCCCGAGCTGCTCCTGGCCGGGCTGGCACTGAACTACGGTCTCTACCCGCTGGCCGCCGAGACCCTCGCTCCGCTCACCGCCGCCGACCGCCCCCGCGAGACCCGGGACATCGCCCACTACTACCAGGCCCGGCTGGCCTGGCTCCAGGGCGACCTGGCCGGGGCCGAGGCGGCGCTGACCCGCATCGAGGACACCCTGCCGCGGGAACGCGAGGGCGAACGCCTGGCCCTGCTGGTGGAGGTCCGGCTGGCCCAGGACCGCCTGGCGGACGCGGTGGCCGTCCTGGACGGGTTTCCCGACGATTCCATCTGGGGCCGCTACGCCCGCTACAACACGGGCATCGCCCTCATCCGCGCCGGCCGCCTGGACGAGGCCGCCGGCCTGCTGGAAGCCGTGGCCCAACGGCCCGCCGGAGCGCCCGAGGAGGCCAAAGCGCTGGCCGACCGGGCCCGCCTGGCCCTGGGCTACGCCTTTTTCTCCCGCGGCCGCCACGGCGGGGCGGTGGAACACTTCAGCCGCATCCGCCTCAACGGTCCCTTCGCCAACCAGGCCCTGCTGGGGTTGGGCTGGGCCCACGCGGTGGAGGGCGACTACCAGCAGGCCCTGGTGCCCTGGCTGGAGCTGCGCCGGCGCCATGCCATCGACCCCAGCGTGCAGGAAGGCCTGGTGGCCATTCCCCACGTGCTGGAACGCATGGACCGGCTGCCCCTGGCGGTGCAGCACTACGAACAGGCCGTCGCCGCGCTGGAACAGGCCCGCGCCGACCTGCTGGACGTGGCCCGCCGCACCCGCTCGGGGGAGTTCCTGCGCGTGCTGCGGCCGGCGGTGGTGAACGAGGACACCGACGCCCCGTGGCGCCTGGAGGCCCTGCCCGAGGTGGACGCGGCGCCCTACCTGGTCCAGCTCCTGGGCAGCCGGGCCTTCCAGCAGGCCTTCGCCGACTACCGCACCCTGCTGTTCCTGGACTACGTGCAGCGGCGCTGGGCCGAGCGCCTGCCCGCCTTCATCACCGCGGTGGACACCCGGCAGCAGGCCTACGGCACCACCCGCGAGGCCGTGGACAACCGCGGCTTCGACCGCCGGGTGGCGGCCCTGGAACGCCGCCACCAGGTCCTGCGGGCGCGCCTGGCCGCCCTGGAGGACGCCGGGATGGACGAGGACCTGGCCCTGGCCACGGCCGGCGAGGCGGCCCTGCTGGCCCGCATCGAGGGTCTCCTGGCCCGCCTCGACCGCCTGGGCCCGTCGGGCTCCGACCACCAGCGGCTGCGGCGGCGCCTGCAGGCGGCGCGCGGGCAGATCCGGTGGGCCGTGCTGCGGGACTTCGTCCCCCGGCTGTGGGCCCTGAAGACATCCATCGCGGAACTGGACACCGAGCTGGCCCGCGTGCAGGCGGCCCGGGCCCGCCTGACCCGGGCCCGGGACGGGGCCAGCGCGACCTTCACCGGCTTCGACGAGCGCTTCGCCGGCCTCCAGGCCCGCGTGCAGGGCCTGCGACCCCGGCTCGACCGCGCCATCTCGGCCCAGGAACAATACATCCAGAACCTGGTCCTGGCCGAGCTCGACCGCCGGCGCCAGGTCCTGGAGCGGCAGCTGGCCCGGGCCCGGTTCTCCCTGGTGCGGCTCCTGGACACCTTGTCCGAGCCGCGGCCCGCCGCGGGCGAAAAACCCGGCAAATCGGGAAGCCGGAGCGGGGACGCTCCGGGCGACACCACTGCCCCGCCGGCGGCGAGGGAAGGGCGGTCCCCTTCCTGAAGGACAACGAAAAACGGCGGCCGCAGGCCGCCGTTTTCACCCGCCCGGTGCCCGGACTCAGAACGGGATGTCGTCGTCGAACTCCCCGGCACCGGCCGGCGCGGGCTCCGCGGCCGGGGCCTGCTTCTGGCCGCCGCCGCTGCCGCCGCCGAAGTTCCCGCCGCCGCCGCGGGAGTCCAGCATCTGCATCTCGTTGGCGATGATCTCGGTGGTGTAGCGGTCGTTGCCGTCCCGGTCCTGCCACTTGCGGGTCTGCAGGCGGCCCTCCACGTAGACCTTGGAGCCCTTTTTCAGGTATTCGCCTGCGATCTCCGCCAGGCGGCGGTAGAACACCACCCGGTGCCACTCGGTGCGCTCCTGGGGCTCGCCGGTGTTCTTGTCCTTCCAGGTCTCGGTGGTGGCAATGGTGACGTTGGCCACCGCACCCCCGTTGGGCATGTACCGGACCTCCGGATCCTGGCCCAGGTTGCCGATCAGGATGACCTTGTTCACTCCCCTCGCCATAGTCTCGTCTCCGTCGTCAGGTGCCGGCGGGCCTGCGCGCCCGCGTGATAAGGGATGGGCGAAGGCGCCCGCCCGCCACCTTACCACAGCCGCCGGAGACCGCGAAGGGCGATGAAAATCCGCCCGCCTTTCAGGCGGATACCGTGACCCCGGCGGCCAGCTCCCGCACCAGGGCCTCCAGCCGGGCCGGCTCCAGGCGGGCGCGGTCCACCTTGAGGTAGGCCACGCCCTCCTCCGGCACCACCACCGCCTCCGCCACCCCCGCCACCGCCTGCAGGCGCGCCGCCACCGCCGGGGCCTCCGACGCCGGCAGCGGCGCCAGGCGCACCACCTGGCTGGAGAGGTAGGCGGGCCGGCGCATGGTGAGCACCAGCAGCAGCCACAGGACCGTCACCGCGGCGCCCCCGGCGAACACCCCGCCCGGGCCCCAGGCCTCCAGCAGGCGCCCCCCGGCGGCGCCGCCGGCAAAGGCGCCCAGGAACTGGCAGGTGGAGAACACCCCCATGGCGGTCCCCTTGGCCGCCGGCGGGGCGATCTTGGCCACCAGCGACGGCAGCAGCGCCTCCACCAGGTTGAAGGCGGCGAAAAAGGCCACCATCAGCGCCGCCAGGGGCCACAGGCCCGGCGCGTCCAGGCCGGCCAGCCCCAGCAGGGCCAGCCCCAGCACCACCACTGCCCCGGCCATGACCTCCTTCAGCCGCCGGTGCCGCTCCCCGAGAATGATGAAGGGCACCATGAGCACCACCGAGGCCGCGAACACGCCCAGGTAGAGCAGGGACTGGCCGGTTTCGCTCACGCCCAGGTCGTGATGCAGGATCCGCGGCACCACCAGGAAGCTGGCGGTGAGCACCAGGTGCAGCGTGAACACGCCGGCGTTGAGACGCCACAACTGGGCATCCCGCAGCACCCCGCCCAGCTGGGCCGGCACCGTCTCGGCGTCGCGGTGGACGGCCTGGCGCGCCGGGGTGGGCACCACGGCCAGCAGCAGCACCAGCGCGGCCAGGGCCAGCCCGGCGGTGATCCAGAAGATGCCGGCCAGCCCCCCCAGCCGGCCCAGCACCGGCCCCGCCACCATGGCCGTCATGAAGGCCAGGCCGATGCCCACGCCGATGGTGGCCATGACCTTGGTGCGGTGCTCCTCGCGGCTGAGGTCCGCCGCCAGGGCCATGACCACGGCGGCCACCGCCCCGCTGCCCTGCAGCACCCGGCCCGCCACCACGCCCCAGATGGTCTCGGCCAGGGCCGCCACCACGCTGCCGGCCGCGAACAGCAGCAGCCCAGCCACGATCACCGGCTTGCGTCCAACGCGATCCGAGAGCAGGCCGAAGGGGACCTGGAACAGCGCCTGGGTCAGGCCGTAGATGCCCAGGGCCAGGCCGATGAGGGGCAGGGTGGCCCCCTCCAGCGCCACCGCGTAGACCGAGAACACGGGCAGGATGAGAAACAGCCCCAGCATGCGCACGCCCACGATCCCGGCCAGGGCCAGCGCGGTGCGCCGTTCCCCGGGGGTCAGGGCGGAGTCGGCGGGGCCGCCGCCGGCCTGGTGGGCACTGCTGCTCATGACGTCGGTGATTCGGACTACCTGGCACGGGACGCTTTGCCCCGCGCAGCGGAAACGGCGTATATTAGCAGGTTGCCATACCTGCCGGGAACGCACGTGGATACCATACGCATCCGGGGTGCCCGCACCCACAACCTCCAGAACATCGACCTCGATCTGCCCCGCGACCGGCTCATCGTCATCACCGGCCTGTCGGGCTCGGGCAAGTCCTCGCTCGCCTTCGACACCATCTATGCCGAGGGCCAGCGCCGCTACGTGGAATCGCTGTCGGCCTACGCCCGCCAGTTCCTGTCCATGATGGAGAAGCCGGACGTGGACCACATCGAGGGGCTGTCGCCGGCCATCTCCATCGAGCAGAAGTCCACCTCGCACAACCCGCGCTCCACCGTGGGCACCATCACCGAGATCTACGACTACCTGCGCCTGCTGTTCGCCCGCGCCGGCGAGCCGCGCTGCCCCCGGCACGGCGAGGTCCTGGACGCCAGCACGGTGAGCCAGATGGTGGACCGGATCCTGGCCCTGCCCGAGGGCACCCGGCTCATGCTGCTGGCCCCGGTGGTGAGCGACCGCAAGGGCGAGCACGAGCAGGTGCTGGAGCGCCTGCGGGCCGAGGGCTTCGTGCGCGCCCGCATCGACGGCGAGGTGGTGGACCTGGACGACCCGCCCCGGCTGGACCTGCGGCGCAAGCACACCATCGAGGCCGTGGTGGACCGCCTCAAGGTCCGGCCCGACATCCAGACCCGGCTGGCCGACTCGCTGGAGACGGCGCTGCGCCTGTCCGACGGCCTGGCGGTGGTGGCGTTCATGGACGGCGGGGAGGCGGACCTGGTGTTCTCCGCCCGCTACGCCTGCCCCCGCTGCGGCTACGCCCTGCCCGAGCTGGAGCCGCGGCTGTTCTCCTTCAACAACCCGGCCGGGGCCTGCCCGGCCTGCGACGGGCTCGGGGTGCAGCAGTTCTTCGATCCCGAGCGGGTGGCGGCGCACCCGGAGCTGTCCCTGGCCGCCGGCGCCATTCGCGGCTGGGACCGGCGCAACGCCTACTACTTCCAGATGCTGGCTGCCCTGGCCCGGCACTACGGTTTCGACATCGACACCCCCTTCGGCGAGCTGCCCGAGGACATCCGCCACGTCATCCTCTACGGCAGCGGCGACGAGGCCATCGAGTTCACCTATTACAGCGAACGCGGCCGCCACAGCACCCGGGTCATGCCCTTCGAGGGCATCATCCCCAACATGGAGCGGCGCTTCCGCGAGACCGAGTCCAACGTGGTGCGCGAGGAGCTGGCCCGGTACCTGAGCCACCAGCCGTGCCCGGAATGTCACGGCGCCCGTCTCAACACCGCCGCCCGCCACGTCTACATCGGGGACCGCTCGCTGCCCGAGGTCACCGCCATGGCGGTGGACCACGCGCGCGAGTTCTTCGCCCGGCTGGAGCTGCCCGGCCGCCGCGGCGAGATCGCGGCCAGGATCGTCAAGGAGATCGCCCAGCGCCTGGACTTCCTGGTCAACGTGGGCCTGGACTACCTGACCCTCGATCGCAGCGCCGACACCCTGTCCGGCGGCGAGGCCCAGCGCATCCGCCTGGCGAGCCAGATCGGGGCCGGACTGGTGGGCGTCATGTACATCCTCGACGAGCCGTCCATCGGCCTGCACCAGCGCGACAACCAGCGCCTGCTCAACACCCTGACCTACCTGCGCGACCTGGGCAACACCGTCATCGTGGTGGAGCACGACGAGGAGGCCATCCGCAGCGCCGACCACGTGGTGGACATGGGACCCGGCGCCGGGGTTCACGGCGGGCGGGTGGTGGCCCAGGGCACGCCCGAGGAGGTCATGGCCGACCCCGCCTCGCTCACCGGCCAGTACCTGGCCGGGCGCAAGTCCATCGCGGTGCCGGCGGCGCGGGTGCCGCGGGACCCGGCCCGGGCCATCGTCCTGCGCGGGGCCAGCGGCAACAACCTCAAGCACGTGACGGTGGAGATCCCGGTGGGGCTCATGACCTGCGTCACCGGCGTGTCCGGCTCCGGCAAGTCCACCCTCATCAACGACACCCTGTACCGCCACGCGGCGTGGAAGCTCAACGGTGCCGCCACCGAGCCGGCGCCGGTGGAGGAGGTGCTGGGACTGGAGCACTGCGACAAGGTGGTGGACATCGACCAGAGCCCCATCGGCCGCACCCCGCGCTCCAACCCCGCCACCTACACCGGCCTGTTCACGCCCATCCGCGAGCTGTTCGCCGCCACCCCCGAGGCCCGCGCCCGGGGCTACGCCCCCGGCCGCTTTTCCTTCAACGTCAAGGGCGGCCGCTGCGAGGCCTGCCAGGGCGACGGCGTGATCAAGGTGGAGATGCACTTCCTGCCCGACATCTACGTGCCCTGCGACGTGTGCAAGGGCCGGCGCTACAACCGCGAGACCCTCGAGATCCGCTACAAGGGCATGAACATCCACGAAGTGCTGGAGATGACGGTGGAGGACGCGCTGGCGTTCTTCGACGCCATCCCCGTGGTCCGGCGCAAGCTGCAGACCCTCATGGACGTGGGTCTGTCCTACATCAAGCTGGGCCAGAACGCCACCACCCTGTCGGGCGGCGAGGCCCAGCGGGTCAAGCTCTCGCGCGAGCTATCCAAGCGCGACACCGGCAACACCCTCTACATCCTGGACGAGCCCACCACCGGTCTCCACTTCCACGACATCGAGCAGCTGCTGGGCGTGCTCCACCGCCTGCGCGACCACGGCAACACGGTGGTGGTCATCGAGCACAACCTGGACGTGATCAAGACCGCCGACTGGATCATCGACATGGGCCCCGAGGGCGGCGACAAGGGCGGGACCGTGGTCACCACCGGCACCCCCGAGGACGTGGCCCGGGTGGAGGCCTCCCACACCGGGCGCTTCCTGCGCCCGCTGCTGGGCATCAAGGGCCCGGGCCGCCGCCGCAGGCGGGCCTGACGGACACACGGGTGCCGGCGGCCGGGGACCGGCGGCTGGGACAAGGAGTCTGCGCAGGGCACGGTGCCGCCTGCAGAAGACAGAGGACGGAAGACGGAGGACAGACCTGCAGGGCTGAATGTCAACGCAAGGGCACCAAGGAACGCAAAGGACGAATCCATTTCGGCCGAGGCACCCTTTCTGTCTTCTGTCTTCTGTCTTCTGTCCCCCGTCCTCCGAACGCAGGTCGGCTTGAGCACAGCCCGTAGGAAGGGACGGCCGCCGCGTTCTGGGTTCGCGCCGAGGGCGGCGCTCCTACGGGTTGTTTGTTCGGGTGCGGCGCGGTGCCGCCCTGCGGGACCGATTCATGACACGATTGCTCCCCTCCGCGGCGATCGCAGCCTGAGATCTGACATCTGAGATCTGGCCTCTGACCTCCGGCATCACATGCGCGCCGGGGCCAGGCGGCGGTGGCGCATGCGGCCGAGGATGATGTTGAGGGGATTGTCCCGCGACAGGAACCGCAGCACCGGCTGGCGCCGCACCCCCATGCGCCGGCGCAGCCGCTCCAGCTCGGCAAACCCGGGGCCCGCCACCCGGCCCAGCCCGATGGCATGCAGGGCCAGGCGCCGTTGGCCGCAGTGCAGGGCGGCGCGGGCCAGGTTGTAGAACACCACCGGATCGTTGAGTTCGGAGTCGGCCGCATCCCGGCACACCGCCAGGCCCTCGGTCTGCTCCCCCAGGCATACCAGGGTGTAGCCGTAATAGGAACGGACGCGGTTGTAGTCCGTCCCGCCCTTGGCCAGGCCGGCCTGCAACTGGCGCAGCGCCACCAGCGCCTCGCCCGGCCGCCCCTCCTCCAGGTGCACCACTGCCTCCTCGAGCAGTGCCTGTCGTTCCCGTGACACCATCCTCTTGTTCCTCCGTATCCTTGCCTGACGTCCGTTTCGAGCCGGGGGGCAACAGCCGCCGGTGCCGGGAATTATAGGCACGGCAGTGGGAAAAAGGGCATGCCGGAAGGCACGCGGTGCCCGGATCCGGAACGCCTTCGCAGACCGGTGCGGAACCACCGCACAGAATCGAAAACATTGGCCCGCCGCCACATCGAATCCATCGGGTTTGTGACCGGTTCCCGTGTCCCGTCGCCGTACCCGTCTATGCTTTTCACTGCCCCGGGGTCACTGAAGGTCCCCGGCCGCGGGGCCGCATCCATCCGAACCTGTGCCACGGGAGCCCGCAATGCGAGGAATGCTGCTTGCCCTGACCCTGTTGCTGGCCGCCACCGGCGCCCATGCCGCCGGCATCGCCGCGGTGTACCCCCACGGCGGCTACGAGACCGGTGGCGTCATCATCACCCTGAGCGGGGCCAACGGCAACGAGAGCGCCACCCTCGAGATCAAGGGGCCGGCGGATACGGCCTACCGCCGGGTCCACGACTTCGTGCCCTACGACGCCAACAACATGGCCACCTCCCTGTTCGGCCTGACCCCGGGCACCACCTACAACCTGCGCATCACCCTCAGCGATCCCGACGGGGTCAGCGGCACCAACCCGCGCACCGCCGTCCTCACCACCCTGCCGCCCTTCACCGTGCCGACCCCGGCCGGCGTGATCACCGTGGGCCCGGCCGGCGCCGACTACACCAGCCTCCAGGCCGCCGTGAATGCGGCCGCACCCGGCACCGAGATCCGGGTCATGCCGGGCACCTACGGCCCGGTCTCCATCAGCGGGTTTGCCGGCACCGCTGACGCGCCCCTGGTCATCCGCGCCGCCGATCCCGCCAACCGGCCGGTGATCGACGGCGCCAACGGCACCCTGGGCACGGGCGTGGCCCTGTCCATCAGCAACTCCTCCTACGTGATCGTGGACGGCCTGGAGATCCGCAACGGCGGCTCGCCGACGCAGGTGGGCGGGGCCTACGGCGTCCGTCTTTCCGGCGCGCGCCGGTGCGTGATCCGCAACAGTTTCATCCACGACAACGGCTGGGGCAACGTGTACGAGACCGCGGGCAGCGCCTACAACCTCGTCGAAAACAACGTCATCTCCGACGAGCAATGGGATGCCGCCAACTGCCCCAGCGCCAGCTACCAGCGCTGTCCCAACCAGACCTACTACGGCATCGTCCAGGACGGGAAACCCGGCCCCGGCTCGGTCTACCGCGGCAACCGGATCTACGGCGTGGTGGACGGCGCCTCCCTGTGCGGCGACGAGAGGGCGGCCCGCAACCTGGCCGAGAACACCGCGCACGTGCTGGCGCTGACCGGCGGCGCCGGCAGCGCCGGCTGGGGCAACCACAACCTGGACTTCCATGACAATCTCATCACCGCGGTGCGCGACGACGCCATCGAGGCCGACGGCATCTGCGTCAACGCCCGCATCTTCCGCAACCGCATGGGCGACGACCCGGCGGCGCCCGACCCCGCGGTGGACCTGCAGAACGCCATCTCCATCTCGCCGTCCATGCCCGGGCCGTATTTCTTCGTCCGCAACATCGTCGACGGCCAGTGGGGCGAGGGCGGCGTGAAGACCAACACCGCCGGCCAGAACACCATTCCCATCCGCAACATCTTCCTGTATCACAACACCTTCGTGCGCCGGAACAGCGGCACCCTCATCAACCTGTGGTACGCGCTGCCCGGTGCCCACAACGTGCCGGTCAAGAACATCGTCTACCGCAACAACGTGTTCTGGAACGCGGCGGGCGGCAAGGCCACCAGCGCGCTCAACAACGGCCAGACACATCCCAGCTTCGACTACGACCTGTGGTACACCCCTTCCGCCACCGGCATCTTCCAGTGGTGGAGCAACGGCACCCAGTACAAGGTGGACAGTTTCGGCGAATTCCGCCAGGTCTCGGGCCAGGAGGCCAACGGCCGCTTCGCCGCCCCCCTGCTGGACGGCGCCCTGGCCCCCATGGCCGGCAGCCCGGCGCTGGACGCCGGCCTCCGCCTGCCCGGCATCAACGACGGCTTCGCCGGATCCGGTCCCGACCTGGGCGCGGTGGAGGCCGGGACCGCCGGCGGCGGCGACACCCGGCCCCCCGTGCTGGCCCTCACCAGTCCCACGGGCGGCGCCAGCTATGACACCACGACCACGCCGCTCGCCCTGGCCGGCACCGCGACCGACGACACCGGCGTGGTGGAGGTGTCCTGGCGCAACGACCGCGGCGGCAGCGGCATCGCCACCGGCACCGCCAGCTGGCAGATCCCCGCCGTGGACCTGATGCCGGGGACCAACACCATCACCATCACGGCGCGGGACGCCGCCGGCAACACCGCCAGTCTCACCCTCACCGTCACCTACGACTCCGGCGCCCAGCCGCCCCCGGCAACACCTGCGCCCGGCCCCGCGCCCGCCGGCCCGGGGCCTGAACCCACCGGCGGCTGCACGCTGGGGCCCGCCGGCGCCCCGGATCCCACCCTGCCCCTGCTCCTCCTGGCCGCCGCCCTGGGCGTGGCCCGCTCCCGGCGGCCACGACCCGCCGTTCCCGGCCATCGGTTTCATCGTTTTTGATTCTCTGCGGGATCCCGGGCAGCCCCTGGCGGTGGTTGAGAGGGGCCTTGGGGCCCCGTTCAGCGCGCCGAACCTGCCGGAACCGGCTCGGCCGCGCCGCAGTGAGCGCCCGCGCGGCTCGATTCGCGGGCGGGGCATCCCTCCGCTCCCTGGCTGGCCCACAGCCTCCTAATCCTTCCCGGCGAGAGGGTTAATCCTTACGACGGCGTTCCATTCCCGCGCCGGATCATTCAGAATTGCTGCAGGATTCACGCCCACGGATTCAGCGCCGGGCCGGAAGCAGCGGGCCGGCGACCCGCACGACAACAACAAGAATCGTCAAGGACCCTGCAGGCGGTACGGAGGCCGGTGGTTCCGGAACCGGCAGTGGCGGACAAGTTTGCATGGTCCCTCTGGGTCGCACTCATGACTGACAACGAGAACCCGCCCCCCCTGGACTGCCTGGGTTCCGACAACGTCCTGCGCCTGCTGGAACCCCTCCGCCGCAGCGCGGCCGGGCAGGTCATCTACCGCCAGGTGGCCCACGTGGTGCGGGAAACGGAGCGGACCCAGAACCTCGTCTGCCGCGGTTACGCGGCCGTCCTCCACACCCTGCTCAACGCCCTGCGCCGGCAGCTGCCCCGGGATTCCCTCCTGTACCTGGAGCTCAAGCTGGTCCAGCAACGCCTGCAACCCCCCATCACCCTGGCGGAACTGGCCGTGCTGCGTGACTACATCCGCAACGTGGCCACGCTCATGCAGCAGGTCACGGAACCCGACGCAGCCCTGTTGCGCGAGGCCCTGGCGCCGCTGCTGGACGGCCACGCCGGGTCGGAACCCCTGGTCAGCCCGGGTCCGCTGCCGGCGGCCGCGTCTCGCGGAGCAGCGCCGGAGCCGTCCCCGGAAGGGGAGGGCGAGCTCACCGCCTCGGCCGAGCTGCGCCTGTCCTCGCTCTACCGCCAGCGACTGGACAAGCAGCGGCAGGAATTCGAGGAGCTGCAGGCCAACCTGGCCCACAAGGTCGCGGAGACCATCCAGCAGCAGGAGAAGTTCGGCCTCATGCTGGAAGTGGCCCTGGAGAACCTCAAGCAGGCCGACGACGCCCGCGGCCTGGACGCGGCCCGCCACCACGCGATCCAGGAAATCGAGCAGATGCTGGCGGGGCAGAACCAGCTGGTGCGCATGCTCAATGACACCCGCGCCTTCCTCCAGCTGGTGCGCAACAACAGCGAACGCCTCAGCTCCGAGCTGGACCAGGTCCGCGTGCTGAGCCTCACCGACGAGCTCACCGGCCTGCCCAACCGGCGCGCCTTCCTGCGCCGGCTGGAGGACGAGATCGGACGGGCCCAGCGCTACGAGTCACCCCTGACCATCGCCATCCTGGACCTGGACAACTTCAAGCAGATCAACGACACCCACGGCCACGCCATCGGGGACGAGATGCTCAAAACCTACGCCCGCGACGTGCTGTCCATCTTTCGCCATCACGACATGGTGGCCCGCTACGGCGGCGAGGAGTTCGCCGTGTTGCTGCCCAACACCACCTGCGATGGCACCCTGCGCGCCCTGGACAAGGTGCGCCGCCGGGCCGAGGAAACCCGGCTCATCCACGGCATGGCCGCCCTGCCCGCGCCCACCTTTTCCGCCGGCGTGGCCGTGTACGAACCGGGCGAGAACATCGACTCCCTCATCAACCGGGCTGACGGCCTCCTCTACCTGGCCAAGCAGGAAGGCCGTAACTGCGTGAAGGTGGATCCGGGCAACTGCCAGGACCAGGCCGTGGAACGGCCCGGCCAGACCTGACCGCGTCCGCCGGGATATTTTTCAGAACCCGTCTCGAAATCACGCGGGCGTCGCGTCGGACATCCACGGCCGCACCCGCCACACGCGTGGCCGTGAGGAGGGTTGAGAAAGATTCTGTTTTAAACTCAACGCGTTACAGCACACCCCCCCCTCCCCCACGGGCGGGCGACAGGCGCCGGGTTCCCGGCTATCCTATGGGAGAAGCGGCCCGGCGGCCGGAAGGCCCGGTTCCCGCCGGGCTGCGCCATTGCACGAGGGAGGATGCCATCATGACCATGGCTGCAACGCTCAGGCGGGCGCTGGAGCGCGCCGGGGTCCCCTACGAGGTCCTGCCGCACCCGCGCACCGCCACCAGCCTGGAAACCGCCGAGGCCGCCCACATCCCGGGGGACCGCCTCGCCAAGTCGGTGGTACTGGAGGACGAGGAAGGACGGTACGTCCTGGCCGTCATTCCGGCCACCCACCGCCTGCGCCTGGGCAGGGTCAGCCGCGCCCTGCAACGGCGCCTGGGCCTGGCCACGGAACCCGAGCTGGCCGGCCTGTTCCGGGATTGCGAGCCGGGGGCGGTGCCGCCGGTGGGCGAGGCCTACGGGCTGCCCACGGTGGTGGACGACAGCCTGCTGCAAGAGCCCGAGGTGTACATCGAGGCCGGCGATCACGAAGACGTGGTGCACCTGAGCGGGCACGCCTTCCGGATGCTCATGGAGCAGGCACGCCATGCCGAGATCAGCCGGCACCTGTAGTGCAGGGCGCTGTAAAAGTCCCGGCGGGCCTGCCTCGTCACGCTGAACCGGGGGGCTGACCCACCGGACCGTCCGCCAGGCGGAAACACTTCCCCCTCCACCCGGCGCGGCGTATGCCGCCCGGCAGGGGAAACCTCAGGCGGGAGCAACCGGTGTCCCGGGCCCGGCGCCCAGCCGCTCGCGGGCACTGGCCCGGTTGCAGGCGATTTCCACCAGTCCCATGGAGTTGACGTACCAGAAGGCCTCGCCCTCCGGCACCGCGGAGAAGGTCTCGGCATGGGCCACCGCCACGCCCGCCACCCGCAGCCGCCGGGCCGGTGCCAGCGCCCGGGCCCGCACCCCGGTCACCAGGTTCCCGAACCGGTCCGCGTAGATGACCTCCCACAGGTCCTGCGGCCAGCGGGCGCCGGGATCTGCAGGCGACTGCGCCTGCACCCAGTCGCCGGGGTGCCCTTCACGGGCGATGCGGGCCGCCACCGGCGCGAACAGGTCGCGGCCGTGGAACGAGCTGGACAGTCGCTCCGGGCGCCAGGTGACGGCATGCCAGCGGGCGCTGCGCGCCTGCCTCGCCACCAGCGAAAACAGGCCGTTGCCCGGCCCCACGTACCAGCGCCCGTCCGCTTCCAGCACCACCGGCGGCCGGTCGGGGTGCCCCACGCCGGGGTCCACCACCCCCACCACCACCGCCTCCGGGGGCAGCGGCTCCACCACCGCCGCCAGGAGGCAGGCCGCCGGCCGTGGCGCACAGGGCGGCGCGTCGTGCATGAGATCCACCACCGGCACGCCGGGCGCGGCCGCGGCCAGCACGGCGTGGACCTGGCCCACGTAGGGGCCTTCCCAGCCGAAGTCCGTGAACAGGGCGATGAGCATGATCCCCAGTGTAGAGGACCGGCGCCAGCCGGCAAACACCCCGGCCGGCAGGCACGCGGCTTCGCGGGGCGTGTCCGGGCCAGAATGGCACGGAAACACCGGCCAAAGTCACGATGGTATGACCGCGCGGTGCCACCTTCCCCACACCCTCGTCTGTCCTCTGCCCTCTGTCCTCTGTGCTCTGTCCTCTGAATGAAAAAGCCGGGCAGGGCCCGGCTTTCCGTCGATTCCCAGGACGGGGCACTCAGGACTCGGCCGCGGCCTGCTCGCCCTCGCCGGACTCGCCCGGCACCGGCCGGTCCACCAGTTCCACCAGCGCCATGGGCGCGGCATCGCCGGCCCGGTAACCGCACTTGAGAATGCGCAGGTAGCCGCCCGGGCGCTCGCGGTAGCGGGGACCCAGCTCGTTGAACAGCTTGGTCACCACCTCCCGGTCCCGCAGCCGGGCGAAGGCCAGCCGCCGGTTGGCCACGGTGTCGGTCTTGGCCAGCGTGATCAGCTTCTCCGCCACGCGGCGCAGCTCCTTGGCCTTGGGCAGGGTGGTCTTGATGAGCTCGTGGCGGAACAACGAGCCGGCCATGTTGCGGAACATGGCCTGGCGGTGGGCGCTGGTCCGGTTCAGGTGCCGTCCACTCTTGCGATGGCGCATGGTTGTCTACCCCTTCTCGCCGGCGCCTCAGGCGGTGCCGGTCTTGTCGTCTTTCTTCTGCAGGCTGGGCGGCGGCCAGTTCTCCAGGCGCATCCCCAGGGACAGCCCGCGCGAGGCCAGCACGTCCTTGATCTCGGTCAGGGACTTCTTGCCCAGGTTGGGCGTCTTGAGCAGCTCCACCTCGGTGCGCTGGATGAGATCGCCGATGTAGTAGATCTGCTCCGCCTTGAGGCAGTTGGCCGAGCGCACGGTGAGCTCCAGGTCGTCCACCGGCCGCAGCAGGATGGGATCGATCTCCGGCTCCTCGCTCTCCGGCTCGGCCTCCTGGCGCCCGCGCAGGTCGACGAAGGCGGAGAGCTGGTCCTGCAGGATGGTGGCCGCGGCCCGGATGGCCTCCTCCGGCCCGATGGTGCCGTTGGTCTCCAGCTCGATGATGAGCTTGTCCAGGTCGGTGCGCTGTTCCACGCGGGCGCTGTCCACCACGTAGGCCACGCGGCGCACCGGGCTGAAGCTGGCGTCCAGCATCAGGCGCCCGATGGGCCGGTCGTCCTCCTCGCCCTGCTGACGCACCGTCGCCGGCTGGTAACCGCGACCCTTCTCCACCTTCAGGGTCATGTTGAGCTCGCCCGACTTGGTCAGGTGGGCGATGACCAGGTCCGGGTTCACCAGCTCCACGTCGTGATCCAGGGTGATGTCACCCGCGGTGACCACCCCCGGGCCCTTCTTGTTCAGGCTCAGGGTCGCCTCGGTACGGTTGTTCATGCGCAGTGCCAGGCCCTTGAGGTTGAGCAGGATGTCCACCACGTCCTCCTGCACCCCTTCCATGGCGGTGTACTCGTGCAGCACCCCCTCGATCTCCACCTCGGTCACCGCGCAGCCGGTCATGGAGGACAACAGGATCCGGCGCAGGGCGTTGCCCAGGGTATGGCCGAAGCCGCGCTCCAGGGGCTCCAGCACGACCCGTGCCTGGGTGTCGCTCACCTGCTGAACGTCGACGATTCGGGGCTTGAGAAATTCAGATACTGAACCCTGCATGGATTGCCTCTTTGCGATAGATGTCGTGACCGTACCCGTACCGTGGACTCGAAGCCCGGACCGCGTAACCGGTTACTTGGAGTACAACTCCACGACCAAATGCTCGTTGATGTCCGAGGGCAGCTCGGACCGCTCGGGCGCGCTCTTGAACACGCCCTCCATCTTGTTCACGTCCACGTCCAGCCACTCGGGAATGCCCCGCTGCTGCGCCATCTCCAGGGCGGCCTTCACCCGCAGCTGCTTGCGGGCCTTCTCCGCCACCGCGATGACGTCGCCCGGGCGGACCTGGAACGACGGAATGTTCACCTTGCGGCCGTTGACGGTGATGCCGTTGTGACGCACCAGCTGCCGCGCCTCGGAGCGGGACGCGCCGAAGCCCATGCGGTAGACCACGTTGTCCAGACGCGATTCGAGGAGCTGGAGCAGGTTCTCACCCGTGGAGCCCTTGCGCCGGTCGGCCTCCTGGTAGTAGCGGCGGAACTGGCGTTCCAGCACCCCGTAGATACGGCGCAGCTTCTGCTTTTCGCGCAGCTGGGTCGCGTAGTCGGACAGCCGGGTCCGGCGCTGGCCGTGCTGGCCCGGCGGAAACGGCCGCGACTCGATGGGGCACTTGGCCGAAAAGCACTTCTCCCCCTTGAGGAACAGCTTTTCGCCCTCGCGGCGGCAAAGGCGACACTTGGAACCGATGTACTTGGCCACTGTTCTCTCCTGCGATCCTTACACGCGACGCTTCTTGGGCGGCCGGCACCCGTTGTGCGGGATCGGCGTCACGTCGGTAATGCTGGTGATCTTGAACCCCAGGGCATTGAGCGACCGCACCGCGGATTCGCGGCCCGGGCCCGGGCCCTTGACGCACACCTCCAGGGTCTTGACCCCGAACTCCTGGGCCTTGGTGCCGGCCCGCTCGGCCGCCACCTGGGCCGCAAAGGGCGTGCTCTTGCGTGACCCGCGGAAGCCGGAACCCCCGGCCGTGGCCCAGCACAGGGTGTTGCCCTGGCGGTCGGTGATGGTCACGATGGTGTTGTTGAACGAGGCATGAATGTGCGCCACGCCGTCGGAGACGTTGCGCTTGACCTTCTTGCCTTTGCGGGTGCCCTGTTTCGTTGCCATGCTGTGGTCCGGTTCAATCCCCTGCTGAAATCCAGCAATTTACTTCTTGATGAGCTTGCGCGGCCCCTTGCGGGTCCGCGCGTTGGTCCGGGTGCGCTGGCCCCGCACCGGCAGGCCGCGCCGGTGGCGCAGGCCACGGTAGCAGCCCAGGTCCATGAGACGCTTGATGTTCATGGACACCTCGCGCCGCAGGTCGCCTTCCACCGTGTAGCGACCCACCTCAACCCGCAGGGCCTCGATCTCGCCCTCCGCCAGGTCTTTGATCTTGGCATCCGGGCGCACCCCGGCGGCCTCGCAGATCTTGCGGGCGCGCGAGCGCCCGATGCCGTAGATCGCGGTGAGTGCGATCACGGCATGCTTGTGAACCGGGACGTTGATTCCTGCTATACGGGCCATTGTCCAGCCTCTCCCTCGCACGGGGTCCCCGGCCTGCCGCGGCAGCCCGGAAAACCGCTGATCATAACCTTAACGCAATAATTTCTCAACGAAAATCAGGCGCTCACCCCTGCCGCTGCTTGTGGCGCGGGTCGGTGCAGATCACCCGCACCGAACCGTGACGGCGGATGATCTTGCAGTTGCGACAGATCTTCTTGACCGATGCTCGTACTTTCATGGCTCGTTCTCCACGACTGTGGCCCGCCCCCTAGCGGAGCAGGCCCGGCCCGCCTCCCTTGAGGTTGGCCTTCTTCAACAACCCCTCGTACTGGTGGGACATCAGGTGCGCCTGCATCTGTGCCATGAAGTCCATCACCACCACCACGATGATGAGCAGCGAGGTGCCGCCGAAGTAGAACGGCACCCCCCAGTACAGGATCATGAACTCCGGCAGCAGCGACACGGCGGTGATATAGATGGCACCGACGAAGGTCAGCCGCCCCAGGATCGTGTCGATGTACCGTGCCGTCTGCTCCCCCGGCCGGATGCCCGGAATGAAGGCCCCCGACCGTTTCAGATTGTCCGCCGTCTCCTTCGGGTTGAACATCAACGCCGTGTAGAAGAAGCAGAAGAAAATGATCGCCACCGCGTACAGCAGCACGTACACCGGCTGCCCCGGCGACAGCGCCGTGGCCACGTCCTGCAGCCAGCCCATTGCCCCCTCGGCCTGGGCCTGCCCCACCCAGCCCATGAGGGTGGACGGGAACAGGATGATGCTGGAGGCGAAGATGGGCGGGATCACCCCGGCCATGTTCACCTTCAGCGGCAGGTGGCTGGACTGGGCCGCGTACATGCGCCGCCCCTGCTGCCGCTTGGCATAGTTCACCGTGATCCGGCGCTGGCCCCGCTCCATGAACACCACGAAGGCGATGACGGCCAGGGCCAGGATCATCAGCAGCAGTACCTCCCCCTCGCCCATCTCCCCCGTGCTCACCTGCTGCAGGGTCCCGGCGATGGCCGCCGGCAGCCCGGCCACGATGCCGGCGAAGATGATGAGCGAGATGCCGTTGCCGATGCCCCGCTCGGTCACCTGCTCCCCCAGCCACATGAGGAACATGGTCCCCGTCACCAGCGTCACCACGGTGACGAAGTAAAACGTATAGGGATTGGCGAAGGTCACCGCCCCCTCCTGCCGCGCCAGGGCCACCGCCACGCCCAGCCCCTGGAACGCGGCCAGGGCCACGGTGGACAGGCGGGTGTACTGGGTGATCTTGCGCCGCCCGGCCGCTCCCTCCTTGCTCAGCTGCTCCAGGCGCGGGTGCACCTTGGTCAGCAGCTGGATGATGATGGAGGCCGAGATGTACGGCATCACTCCCAGCGCGAACACCGACATGCGCTCCAGCGCCCCGCCCGTGAACAGGCCGAAGAGCTGCAGTACCGTGCCCTGCTGCTGCTGGAACAGGCGACCCCAGACCTCGGGGTCGATCCCCGGCAGCGGGACGAAGGTGCCGATGCGAAACACCAGCAGCGCGCCCAGCACGAACAGCAGCCGCTGGCGCAGCTCGGTGAACCGTCCCGCCGCCAGGGCCTCGCCGAGGGCTGTGCGGGACGTGGCCACTTAGTCCTCGACCTTGCCGCCGGCGGCCTCGATGGCGGCCCGCGCACCCCGGGTCACCCGCAGGCCACGCACGGTCACCGGGCGCTTGAGTTCGCCCGCCAGCATGATCTTGGCAAAGCGCACGTTGCGGCCGATGATGTTGGCCGCCTTGAGGGCGGCGAGATCCACCACGTCACCCTCCACCTTGTTGAGTTCGTGCAGCCGCACCTCGGCAGTCACCAGCGCCTTGCGCGAGGTAAAGCCCACCTTGGGCAGGCGCCTCTGCAGCGGCATCTGGCCGCCCTCGAAGCCCACCTTGTGGAAACCGCCGGAACGGGACTTCTGGCCCTTGTGACCGCGGCCGCAGGTCTTGCCCAGGCCGGACCCGATGCCCCGGCCGCGGCGCTTGCCCCCGGGCCGTGATCCCGGCGCCGGCTTGAGAGTGTTCAGGCGCATGGTGTCAGCCCTCCTCGACCTTCAGCATGTAGGCCACCTTGTTGATCATGCCCCGGTTCTCGGGGGTGTCGGCCACCTCCACCGTCTGGTGCATGCGCCGCAGGCCCAGGCCGCTGACGCAGGCCTTGTGCGACGCCAGCCGCCCGTGCGGGCTCTTGACCAGGGTCACCTTGAGTGTCTTTGCCGCCATGGTCCTATCCCAGGATCTCTTCCACCGTCTTGCCGCGCTTGGCCGCCACCTGCTCCGGGGCCTGCATCGCCGCCAGCCCCTTGATGGTGGCCCGCACCACGTTGATGGGGTTGTTGGAGCCGATGCACTTGGCCAGCACGTCGTGCACGCCCACCACCTCGAACACCGCGCGCATGGGACCGCCGGCAATGACGCCGGTCCCCTCGGAGGCCGGCTGCATGTACACCTTGGCCGCGCCGTGGGTGGCGGTGATGGGATACTGCAGGGTGCCACCCTTGAGCGGCACCTCCACCATGTTCTTGCGCGCGTCCTCCATGGCCTTGGCGATGGCCACCGGCACCTCGCGCGCCTTGCCGGTGCCGAAGCCCACCCGGCCGTTGCCGTCACCCACCACGGTGAGCGCGGAGAAGCCGAAGATCCGGCCGCCCTTGACCACCTTGGCCACGCGCCGCACCGCCACCAGGCGCTCCTGCAGGCCGTCGCCGCTTTGCATCGTGTCCGATAGTGCCATGTGTCAGAACCCTGCCTAGAATTCGAGCCCGGCCTCGCGCGCGGCATCCGCCAGCGCCTTGACCCTGCCGTGATACTTGAAACCGGAGCGGTCGAAGGCCACCCGGGTCACGCCGGCCGCCTTGGCCTTTTCCGCCACCGCCCGTCCCACCGCGGCCGCGGCCTCGATGTTGCCGGTGGACTTGACCGCGCCGCGGATGTCCGCCTGCAGCGTGGACGCCGTGGCCAGCACCCGGCTGCCGTCGGGTGCCAGCACCTGGGCATAGATGTGCCGCGGCGTGCGATGCACGCACAGCCGGTGCATGCCCAGCTCACGGATCTTGGCCCGGGCCTTGCGGGCCCGGCGCATGCGCGCTGCCTTCTTATCCATATTCCCGTTGACCCCGCGTTACTTCTTCTTGGCCTCTTTGCGCACGATATGCTCGTCCGCGTACTTCACCCCCTTGCCCTTGTACGGCTCGGGTGGACGGAAGGCCCTGATCTCGGCGGCCACCTGGCCCACCTTCTGCTTGTCGATGCCCTTGACCACCACCTCGGTCTGGCTGGGCGTCTCGATGCTCACCCCGTCCGGCACCGTGTAGGCCACCGGATGGGAGAAGCCCAGGGTCAGGTTCAGGGTCTTGCCCTGGGCCTGGGCCCGGTACCCCACGCCCACCAGCTCCAGCTTGCGCTCGTAGCCCTGGCTCACCCCTTCGACCATGTTCCGCACCAGCGCACGGGCGGTCCCCGCGTGCGCGGGCCCCTTGTCGAAGCCCTCGCGCGGCGCAAACACCACCATGCCGTTGTCGACCTTCATCTCGACGGACTCGTGCATCACCTGTTCCAGGGTGCCCTTGCCGCCCTTGACGGTCACCTTCTGGCCGTCGATTGTCACCTCCACGCCGCCAGGGATGGTGATGGGTGTCAGTCTTGCCATGGTTCCCGGCTCCTCGATCCTGCTACTGCACGGTGCACAGCACTTCACCGCCGCGGCCCAGCTTGCGCGCCGCGCGGTCGGTCATCACCCCGGCCGAGGTGGACACGATGGCGACCCCCAGGCCGCCCATCACCTTGGGCAGCTCGTCCTTGCCCTTGAAGATGCGCAGCCCCGGACGGCTCACCCGCTTGATCTCCTCGATGACCGGGCGGCCCTGGTAGTACTTGAGCTCGATGGTCAGGGTGCGCTTGGCCCCGTCCTCGGCCACGCTGTAGCCGGAGATGTAGCCTTCCTCCTCCAGCACCTTGGCGATGGCCACCTTCAGCTTGGACGAGGGCATGCTCACGCTGGCCTTCTCGGCCGCCAGCGCGTTGCGGATGCGCGTGAGCATGTCTGCAATGGGATCCGTCATCATGGTCGTTGCACTCCGATACCTGTTGCGACCTACCAGCTCGCCTTGTGCAGGCCGGGCACGTCACCCCGCATGGCGGCCTCGCGCAGCTTGTTGCGGCACAGGCCGAACTTGCGGTACACCGCGTGCGGCCGGCCGGTGATGCGGCAGCGGCGCTGCAGCCGGACCGGGCTGGCATCACGCGGCAGCTGTTGCAGCTTGCGCTGGGCCTCCATCCGCTCCTCCGGGGAGGTATCCGGATGCTTGATGATGGCCTTGAGCTCGGCCCTCTTCCTGGCGTACTTGCGCACCAGCTTCATCCGCTTGCGCTCACGCTCGATCATGCAGGTCTTTGCCATGTCTCTACCTCTCTGCCCACGGCGCCCTAGCTGCGCAGCGGGAACTTGAATGCCTCCAGCAGCGCGCGGGCCTCCTCGTCGGTCCGCGCCGTGGTCGTGATGGTGATGTCCATGCCGCGGATGGCATCGATCTTGTCGTAATCGATCTCCGGGAAGATGATCTGCTCCTTCACGCCCATGCTGTAGTTGCCGGTACCGTCGAAGGCCTTGGCACTCAGGCCGCGGAAGTCCCGGATACGCGGGATGGCGATATTGATCAGCCGATCCAGGAACTCGTACATGCGCTCGCGGCGCAGGGTCACCTTGCAGCCGATGGGCCAGCCCTCCCGGATCTTGAACCCCGCCACCGACTTGCGCGCGCGCGTCATGATGGGCTTCTGCCCCACGATCCGGGCCATGTCGTTCATGGCATGTTCGAGGACCTTCTTGTCGGCCACGGCCTCGCCCACGCCCATGTTGACCGTGATCTTGCTGATGCGCGGCACCTGCATGACGCTCTTGTAGCCAAAGCGCTCCATGAGCTCCTTGACCACGGTGTCGCGGTAATATTCTTTCAGTCTCGCCATGTCTGTCTTCCGCCCCTGGCCGCCGTCTTCAGGCGTCGAGCACTTCGCCGTTGGACTTGAAATAGCGCACCTTGCGCCCGTCCTCCAGCGTCTTGAATCCGACCCGGTCGGGCTTGCCCGTGGTGGGGTTGTACAGCATCACGTTGGAGACATGGATGGGCATCTCCTTCTCGATGATGCCGCCCGGGATCCCCAGGGCCGGGTTCGGCTTCTGGTGCTTCTTCACCATGTTGACGTTCTCGACGATCACGCGGTCCTCGTCGGCCAGCACGCGCACCACGGTTCCCCGTCGGCCCTTGTCCTTGCCGGCGATGACCACCACGTCGTCGCCCTTTTTGATTCGCCTCATCTCTGGATGCTCCGTGCTACAGCACTTCCGGCGCCAGCGAAATGATCTTCATGAAGTTCTCGGTCCGCAGCTCGCGGGTCACCGGCCCGAAGATGCGGGTCCCGATGGGCTGGAGCTGGTTGTTCAGCAGCGCCACCGCGTTGCCGTCGAAGCGGATGACCGAGCCGTCCTGGCGGCGCACCCCCTTCCTGGTCCGCACCACCACGGCGTTGTACACGTCGCCCTTCTTGACCCGGCCGCGCGGGATGGCCTCCTTGATGCTCACCTTGATGATGTCACCGATGTTGGCATAGCGCCGCTTGGAGCCGCCCAGCACCTTGATGCACTGGACGCGCCGGGCGCCGCTGTTGTCGGCCACTTCGAGCATGGTCTGCATCTGAATCATGTCTGGCTCCTGTCCTGCCTGGGCCCGTCAGACCTTGGTCGCGCGCTCGACGATTTCCACCAGGCGCCAGGACTTGGTCTTGGACAGGGGCCGGCACGAGGTCACCGCGACCACGTCCCCTTCCTGGCACTCGTTGTTCTCGTCGTGCACGTGCAGCTTGGTGGAGCGCTTGACGTACTTGCCGTAGACGGGGTGGGCCACCCGGCGCTCGATGAGCACCGTGATGGTCTTGTCCATCTTGTTGCTGATCACGCGCCCCACCAGGGTCCGCTGGGTTTTCTCTGCCTCTGTCATTCTGCCTTCGCCTTCTCTCTCAGGATGGTCTTGACCCGCGCGATGTTCCGCCGCACTTCGCGGAACTGGTGCGGGCGCACCCCCTGGTCGCTGCCCTTCTGCATGCGCAGGTTGAACTGCTCACGCAGCAGGGCCATGAGCTCCTGGTTCAGCTCCTCGACGCTCTTTTTTCTCAGTTCTTCCGCTTTCATCACTGCACCGTCCGGGTCACGAACGCAGTCTTGACCGGCAGCTTGGCCGCGGCCAGGCGGAAGGCCTCGCGGGCCACTTCCTCGGAGACGCCCTCCATCTCGTAGAGCATCCGGCCCGGCTGGACCAACGCCACCCAGTACTCGACGTTGCCCTTGCCCTTGCCCTGGCGCACCTCCAGCGGCTTCTGGGTGATGGGCTTGTCCGGGAAGATCCGGATCCAGATCTTGCCGCCGCGCTTGATGTGACGGGTCATGGCCCGCCGCGCGGCCTCGATCTGGCGCGCGGTAATGCGCCCGCGGGTCAGGGCCTTGAGCCCGAACTCGCCGAAGCTCACCTTGTTGCCGCGCGTGGCCACGCCGCGGTTGCGCCCCTTCTGCTGTTTGCGGAACTTGGTCCGTTTTGGCTGCAGCATCTCGCTGAACTCCTGGTTGCCTAGCTGGCGGCCGCGGCCTCGGCCTCTTCCTGGACGCCGATGACCTCACCCTTGAAAATCCAGACCTTCACGCCGATGACGCCGTAGGTGGTGCGCGCCTCGGCAAAGCCGTAGTCGATGTCGGCCCGCAGCGTGTGCAGGGGCACGCGGCCCTCGCGGTACCACTCGGTGCGGGCGATCTCGGCGCCGTTGAGGCGGCCCGCCACCATGACCTTGACCCCCTGCGCCCCCAGGCGCATGGAGTTGGCCACCGCCCGCTTCATGGCCCGGCGGAACATGATGCGCCGCTCCAGCTGCTGGGCCACGCTCTCGGCCACGAGCTGCGCGTCCAGCTCCGGCTTGCGGATCTCCTCGATGTTGATGTGGACCTTGTTCAGGCCCATCATCCGCGCCACTTCCACCCGCAGCCGCTCGATGTCCTCGCCCTTTTTGCCGATGACCAGGCCGGGGCGGGCGGTGTGGATGGTCAGGTTGGCCTTGCCCGCCGTGCGCTCGATGGTGATGCGGCTGACCGAGGCCTGGGCCAGGCGCTTCTTCAGGAAGGCCCGCACCTCCAGGTCATTGTTGAGGTAGTCGGCATAGTCGCGGGAGCTGGCAAACCACTTGGAGTTCCAGTCCGTGACGATGCCCAGCCGCATGCCCGTCGGATGTACTTTCTGACCCATCTCCCGGCCCTCAGTCGTCCGCCACGGTCACGGTGATGTGACTCGTGCGCTTGAGAATGTGATTCACCCGGCCCTTGGCCCGCGGGCGCCAGCGGCGCAGGGTCCGGCCCTGGTCCACGTAGATGCGAGCGACCTTGAGCTCGTCCACGTCGGCGCCCTCGTTGTGCTCGGCGTTGGCGATGGCCGACTCCAGCACCTTCTTGATGATCCGGGCCGCCTTCTTGGGGCTGAAGGTCAGGATCTCCAGGGCCGACTCCACGGACTTGCCGCGGATCTGGTCCGCCACCAGCCGCGCCTTCTGCGGCGAGATGCGAACGTGCTTGAGACGTGCAGAGACTTCCATCGCTCACCCCTTACCTGGACTTCTTGTCCGCCGCGTGGCCCTTGAAGGTCCGCGTCGGCGCGAATTCACCCAGCTTGTGCCCCACCATGTTCTCGGTGATCAGCACCGGCACGTGCTGGCGGCCGTTGTGCACCGCGATGGTCAGCCCGATCATCTCGGGCACGATCATCGAGCGGCGCGACCAGGTCTTGATGGGCCGCTTGCTGCCGGTGGCCTGCGCCTCCTCCACCTTTTTCATCAGGTGCAGGTCGACGAAGGGTCCTTTCTTGATTGAACGTGGCACGGTGTCTTACTCTCTGGTCGTCTGTTCCGGTTGGCCTCGGTCCGCCTACTTCTTGTTGCGCCGGCGGACGATCATGTTGTCGGTCCGCTTGTTCTTGCGCGTCTTGTAGCCCTTGGTGGGCACGCCCCACGGGGTCACCGGGTGGCGGCCGCCCGAGGTGCGGCCCTCGCCGCCGCCGTGGGGATGGTCCACCGGGTTCATGGCCACGCCGCGCACGGTGGGCCGGATGCCCCGCCAGCGCTTGGCGCCCGCCTTGCCCAGCTTGCGCAGGTTGCGCTCCGGGTTGGACACCTCGCCCACGGTGGCGCGGCAGTCGATGTGCACCTTGCGCATCTCGCCCGAACGCAGGCGGATGGTGGCATAGCGCCCCTCCCGGGCCACCAGCTGCACCGAGGTGCCCGCGGAGCGGGCCAGCTGGGCGCCCTTGCCCGGGCGCAGCTCCACGCAGTGCACCGTGGTGCCCACCGGGATGTTGCGCAGCGGCAAGCAGTTGCCCGGCTTGATGGGGGCGTCGGAGCCGGACATCAGCTCGTCGCCCGCATGGACCTTCTGCGGCGCAATGATGTAGCGCCGCTCGCCGTCGGCGTACTTGAGCAGCGCGATGTGCGCTGTGCGGTTGGGGTCGTACTCCAGCCGCTCCACCACCGCCGGGATCCCGTCCTTGTCGCGGCGGAAATCGATGATCCGGTAGTGGTGCTTGTGACCGCCGCCCCGGTGCCGGGTGGTGATGCGCCCCTGGTTGTTGCGGCCGCCGGTCTTGGTCTGCTTCTCCACCAGCGGCGCATAGGGCCGGCCCTTGTGCAGCTCCGGGTTGACCACCTTCACCACGAAGCGGCGCCCGGGGGAGGTCGGCTTGGTCTTGACTACTGGCATGGCTGCAATCCCGTGTCGCTGCGGCTCATTCGCCGGCCGCGAAGTTGATGTCCTGGCCCTCCGCCAGGCGGACGTAGGCCTTCTTCCAGTTCTTGCGCCGGCCCGGCACCCACCGGTGCATCTTGCGCTTGCCCTTGACGTTGGCCACCTGGACCTTCTCCACGGTGACGTTGAACAGGGTTTCCACCGCCTTCTTGATCTCGGGCTTGGTGGCGTCCACCGCCACCTTGAACACCACCTGGTTGGC
>Ga0256839_1001443_pt1 | contig 28740 bp, 22 predicted proteins | sample 354166metaG_FD_185968 | JGI IMG/M metagenome (GOLD analysis project Ga0256839, IMG submission 185968) | Hydrothermal vent microbial communities from Mid Atlantic Ridge, Atlantic Ocean - 354-166 | ecosystem: Environmental > Aquatic > Marine > Hydrothermal vents | place: Atlantic Ocean: Mid... | reverse complement strand
GAGGGCGGCCTCGAGGTCGGCGGGGGTTTCCACGTGCGGGACGTGCGGGCCGAGACCGGCGAAGGAACCGGCCGCCGCGTCCTCGGCGGCGAGCGCCGTGCGCACCACGACGGGGCCGTCGCGCAGCAGGCTGCGGGCCGCCGCCCGATCGGCCGGGTCGAGGTCTGCGGGCGGCGGCGGGGGGACCACCACCGCGGGCGGGACCGGGAGGCCCGCTGCGCAAAGGCGCGCCAGGCGGGCAATCTTGGGCGGGGCCGCGCCGGCGTGCGACGCGAGCTGGCGAAGGTGCGGCACGGGGTGGTCCGAGACCGCAGCATAGCCCGGGCGGGCCGCCCCCGGCGGCGCGCGTCGGGGCGGGGGGGGCCCGCGCGCGGCGGGTCGAAGGTCCGGCGGCGCCGTGGTACCCAGCTCGCCGGTGCCCCGCCGCGACGACCCCCTGGCCGGCCCGCCGCTTTCGTGGTTGCTGCGGGTGTCGGTCCCGTCGCAGCGCCCGGCCGCCGTACCGGCGAAGGTGGCGCGGGCGCTGCCCGCGTCGGCCCCGGCCGCCCCGGGGGGGCCGAGACTCGTCGTCGCGCGGCGCATCGAGCCCTGCGCGTGGGTCGAAGGGACGGATGCGGTGATCGAGATCTTCTGGCCGCGGATCCGCGACCGGTTGTGGGAGGGGCGCACACGCCTGTTCGTGCGGTTTGCCCTGGCGCGGACCGACGCGTGCCTTCGGGCCGGGCGCCCGGCGCCGGTGTGTTTTCGGCCGGCCGGGGATCCGGGGCTGTTGGTCCTGGTCGCCCGTCCGCCGCCCGGCGCGGCCCTTCAGGTGCAGCCCAGGGCGCGCGCGTAGGCGACCCGCAGCGACTGCACGCGATCGGCGGGCGCCTTGCGCGAAAACGCGGTGACGGACCGGGAGGTGGGCGCGAGATCGGAGAGGTCGCCGAAGATCCCGACACCCAGGCCCGCCATGGAGGCGGCGCCGAAGGCGGTGGACTCGAGCATCGGGGGGCGTTCGAGATCGACGCCGAGCACGTCGGCCTGGATCTGCATCAACAGGTCGTTGGCCGCGGCGCCGCCGTCCACCCGCAGCACGGTGACCGGCTCGCCCACGTCCACCGCCATGGCGTCCATCAGGTCGGCGATCTGCAGGGCGATCCCGTCGAGGGCCGCGCGGGCGATGTGCGCCTTCGTCGTGCTGCGCGTGATGCCCTGGATGAGCGCGCGGGCGTTCGGCCGCCAGTGGGGCGCGCCCAGGCCCGCGTGGGCCGGGACGAACACGACCCCGCCGGCGTCCTCCACGCTGCGGGCGAGCGGCTCGACGTCGGCCGCGCGCTCGATGATCCCCAGGTTGTCCCGCAGCCAGGCCACCACGGCCCCCGCCATGAACGCCGACCCCTCCAGGGCGTACGTGGTGCGGTCGTCGATCTGCCACGCCACGGTGGTCAAAAGGCGCGCCTTGGACGGGACCGGCCGGTCACCGGTGTTGACCATCACGAAGGCGCCCGTGCCGTAGGTGCACTTGGCCGTCTTGGGCTCGAAGCACCCCTGCCCGAACAGCGCCGCCTGCTGGTCTCCCAAGATCCCGTGGATGGGGATCCCGTCCGGCAGGCCGGGGACGTTCCGGGTGACGCCGAAGCGTGCGTTCGACGGCAGGACCGGGGGCAGGCACGCGACCGGCACGTCGAACAGCGTCGCCATCGCCTCGTCCCAGCGGCCGCCTTCGAGGGGCCACAGCAGGGTGCGCGAGGCGTTCGACGGGTCGGTGGCCACGGCCGCACCGCCCGACAGGCGGTGCACGAGCAGGGCGTCCACCGTGCAGGCGAGCACCTCGCCGCGGCGGGCGCGCGCGCGCAGGCCGTCGTGGTGGTCCAGCAGCCAGGCGATCTTCGTGGCCGAGAAGTACGGATCGAGCAGCAGACCGGTGCGCTTGCGGACCGTGCGCTCGTGTCCCTCGCGGAACAGGCGCTTGCACGCGCCGGCGGTCCTTCGGTCCTGCCACACCAGCAGCCGGCCCTGCGCGCGGCCGGTGGACGGGTCGAGGATCCCGACGGTCTCGCGCTGGTTCGTGATGCCGATGGCGGCGATCCGGCGTGCGAGCGCCTCGGGCGTCGCGCGGGCCTCGACCGCCGCCACCGCGAGCGCTCGCCCGATGGCTTCGACGACGCTGTGCCAGATCTCCTCGAAGTCGTGCTCGACGAGGCCGGGCGCGGGGAAGTGCTGCGGGAACGGGACGTTGGCCGAGCCGAGCACGGTGCGGCGCGGGTCGAGGACGAGGCAGGTGCTTCCGGTGGTTCCTTGGTCGATGGCCAGCAGAAGGTCGGACACGGCTGGGCTCCTAGGTGGGCGCGGGGAGGGTGCGGGCGGCGAAGGCCCGGACGAAGGCGACGGCCTCGTCCGCTTCGAGGTCCACGCCGACCAGGTGGAAACTGTCGCGGAGGATCCGCAGCTCGACACGGGACGAGGGCACGGCCGCGACGAGGCGATCGGCGTTCGAGACGGGCGCGGTGTGGTCGTGTCGGCCGTGCAGGATCCCGAGGGGGCAGGTGACGTGGGGCAGGGCGGTCCGCGCGAGGGCCTGCAGGCGTCCGAACGCCGCGAGGGTGGGGGCGGGGAAGGCCATCAGGCCCGGGTTCGACACGGCTTCGGTCGCAAGGCGCACGTCTGGCAGCCCCTTGACGACCGGGGCGAGGGCGTGGGGCCAGCGGGTCCGCCCGGCGAGGCGGGCCAGGGCGTCGATGGCGAGCTGCGAGGGGCGGGCGAGCCAAAGCGGCGTGCCGGCGCAGAGGGCGGCGGTCACCTGGCTCCGGCGGCGCGCGCACAGGCAAAGGGCCAGCAACGCGCCCATCGAAAACCCCACCACGAGGACGTGGGCGGCCCCGTCCGCCAGGTCGTCGAAGGCCGACTCCGCGGCGGTGAGGAAGGCCTCGGCGGTGGTCTCGGCCAGGGCGTCGAGATCCTCGTGGCCGGGCAGCAGGGGGGCGTGGACGGCAAGGCCCAGGTCGGCCAGCGCCGTGGCGAAGCCGCGCACCTCGTGGGGCGAGCCCGAAAGCCCGTGCAGGACGAGCGCGCGCACCGGGCCGTCGCCGCGCCGAAAGGGGGCCCGCCGGTCGCGCTTGCGGGCTGCGAGGCGCTCGGCGGTCGGCGCTCGGCTGGTTGCCACCTGGACACCGGGCACGCGGCGAACCTACCACGGCGACCTGCGCGGCGTATGGCCGTGGACGCGGCGGGGGTTGCCGGTATGATCGCCGCGGTGGCCGATCCTTCGTCCCGCTTCGCCCGTGTGCTCGTGGTGGATGACGATCCGGCCGTGCGCGAGATGCTCGTGCTGTTGCTTGCGCGGGCCGGCTACGAGGTGGACGAGGCATCGAGCGGCGAGCAGGCGCTCGAGCGCCTGGCCGAGCGCCCGGTGGACGTGGTCCTGTGCGACGTGCGCATGCCGGGTATGGGGGGCCTGGCCCTGGTGGACGCCCTGGCCGAGCGGGCGCCGGACCTGACCGTGGTGGTGATGAGCGCCTTCGGTTCGGTGGAGCTTGCGCTCGACGCGATGCGCCGCGGGGCCTACGACTACCTCGAAAAGCCGTTTCGGCCGGACGAGGTCGTGCTGACCCTGCGCAAGGCGGAGGAGCGCGAGCGGCTGCGGCGGGAGAACGCGTCGCTGCGCGAGCGGGTGGCGGAACTGGAGGCGGCGAGCACCGAACGGCTCGGGGCGATGGTCGTCGCCAGCGACGCCATGCGCAAGGTGGCCGCGCTGGTGCGGAAGGTCGCGCGGTTCGACACGACGGTGCTGGTGCTCGGCGAGTCGGGGGTGGGCAAGGAACTCGTGAGCCGCGCCATCCACGAGGCCTCGGGGCGGGCCGAGGGGCCGTTCGTCGCGGTCAACTGCGGCGCGATCCCCGAGGCGCTGCTCGAGTCGGAGCTGTTCGGCCACGCCCGCGGGGCCTTCACGGACGCCCGCAGCGATCGCGCGGGTCTGTTCGAGGCGGCCCACGGGGGCACGCTGCTGCTCGACGAGATCGGGGAGCTGCCGCTTGCGCTGCAGGTCAAGCTCCTGCGGGTGCTGCAGGAGGGGGAGATCCGGCGCGTCGGGGAGACGCGCCCGCGCGCGGTGGACGTGCGGGTCGTGGCGGCGACGTCACGGGATCTTGCGGCCATGGCCGAGGAGGGCGAGTTTCGCCGGGACCTCTTGTACCGGCTCGACGTGATGACGATCCGGATCCCGCCCCTGCGCGAGCGGGTCGAGGAGGTGGGGCCGCTCGTGGCCCACTTTCTCGACCGTCTCAACCGCCGCCTGGGCACGGCCGTCGAGGGGGTGTCCGAGGCCGCCTTGCGCCGCCTTTGTGGCTACCCGTTCCCGGGGAACGTCCGGGAACTCGAAAACGTCCTCGAACACGCGGTGGTGATGGCCGACGGTCCGATCCTCGAGCCCGAGCATCTGCCCGAGCGAGTGCTGGGCTTCGAAGATGCGAGCGAGCGCGGCTTCACCTTGCGCTTTTCGGACGACGACCTGTCGGTCAAGCGGGCGCAGCGTAAGCTCGAGCGCGCCTTCATCGAGCGGGCGCTCGAGCGCACGGGGGGCAACCGCACGCACGCCGCGCGCCTTCTGGATCTCAGCCACAGGGCGCTGCTGTACAAGATGAAGGCGTTCGGCTTGCGTTAGCCGCGCGCTTCCTTCGACGGGCGGGCGGTGCCAGACGCCCTGGTGGCCGGTGAGCACGGAAAACCACCACTTTTTTCGGGGGCGGCCGGGCCGCGTGGGAAACTTGCGAGGCGCCGCGAAGTCACTGGCTCCGGCGCCGCGGCGTTCTCCGCCGCTTCCCGAGGTGCCATGCATCCTGCGCAACGAACCCTGCTTTCCAAGCGTCCCGCCGAAGGGGGAATTGCATGCGCAAGTCGCGCATGCGTATCGCATAATTACCGCTCAAAAACCCATAATTGGCACTCAATTGATCATAAGCGGAGTCTAACTTCGACGTTGACGGCCGGGGCGGCCGGGCCGAAAATGGCGGGGCGAGGTGCCCTTCATGCCGGCCGATTCCAAACCGCCGCGGGAGCCGGGCGGATCTGCGGTGGAGCCGCAGGCCGTCGGCGACGCCGCGCCGAAGCCCAAGCGGACGAGCAAGGCCAAGGCCAAGGCCGGCATGTTCCCGAACAACGTGCGCAAGCTCCGGCAGGCCGCGATGATGAGCAAGGCCGAACTGGCGCGGCGGGCCGGGCTCAGCCCGTTGACCATCGACCGCGTCGAGGCGGGCTGTCCCTCCCGCATGGACACCAAGCGCAAGATCCTCGAGGCGCTCGGCCTGCCGCCGTCGGCGCGCGAGGAAGTCTTCGGCCCCGACCCGGACCAGGGCTGAGTCGAGCCCGCGGCTTTCGTTCGAGGTCCCGTACGGCCTGGCGCGGTGGCGGGGCGGCCGCCGGTGGGCGGGCGCCGTCGCCCGCGGTCCATTTCGTTCGTTGCGAGCAAGGAAGCTGACCACCCCATGGCGCGTCACTGCATCGGCCTCGACATCGGCACCGGCGCGATCAAGCTCGTGCAGCTTCGATCGACGCGCAAGGGCCTCGTGCTGCAAAACTACGGCGTCGAACCCGTGCCGCGGGGGGCCATCGTGGATGGCAACGTCATCGCGCCCGGTCCGGTGGTGGACGCGGTGCGAAACCTCGCCAAGCGGATCCATCTGCGGGGCAAGGATGCGGCCGTCGCGGTGGGGCGAAACGCGGTGATCATCAAGCGGGTGACGACGCCCCACCTCGAAGGTGCGGCTCTGGAAGAGCAGATCGAGTGGGAGATTCGCCAGAACATCCCCTTCAACCGGGATGAGGTCACGTGTGATTACGCGGTGCTGGTCGAGCGAACGCCCCAGGAGCAGATGGAGGTTCTCCTGGTCGCCGCGAAGAACGAGGTGGCCTCGCAGTACGTGCAGGTGGTCCGCGAGGCCGGCCTGAACCCGGCCGTCGTGGATGCTTCGGCGCTCGCGCTCACGAACGCCGTCGAGGCGAGTTCCGGGCTTTCGCAGCAGGAGTCGGTGGCGATCATCCTGTCGGGTTCCACCCACTCGACGATCTCCATCGTGGTCAAGGGGGTGCCCGCGTTTCATCGTGAGGTGAGTGTGGGCGGCAACACCTACACCGAAGCGATCGCGCAGCGCCTGGCGGTCAGCGAGGAGAACGCCGAGGCCTACAAGGTGGGCGGGGCGGCGGCGGCGGCGCCGGACGTGGTGCCCCAGGAGGTGCACCGGGTCCTCGCCCAGGTCTCCGAGCAGATCGCGGCCGAGTACCAGCGCACCCTCGACTTTTTCATGAGCGACGCCCTGGTGGGCAACCTCTCACGAGTGTACCTCGCGGGGGGGACGGCGCTCGTGCCCCAACTCGCCAAGGCCATTCAGGTCCGCTCGCGGTTGCCCGTCGAAATCGTCGATCCGTTCGTCCACGTCGCCGCCGATCCTCGGCGCTTCGATCTCGAGTACCTGCGGGTCCACGCGCCCATGCTCGCCGTGGCGTTCGGGCTTGCGCTTCGTAGGCCGGGGGATTCCGAATGATACGCGTCAACCTAGCGCCGAACCGCAAGAAACCGGGCCGCAAGGGGCCGAGGATCCAGGCGGGTGCCGGCGAGGGCCAGTGGGTCGTGCTCGCCATGATCCTCGGCTGGGCCGCGCTCGGGGGCCTCGGCTGGTATCTGGTGAGTGTCGAAGACGACAAGCGCGCCGACCTGCGCCGGCAGACCGCCGAGAAGAACGCCGAGGTGGAGCGCATCCGCAACATGATCGACGAGGAAGGGCTGCAGGCGCGCAAGGACAAGCTCGAACAGCTCCAGGTGGCGATCGACAAGCTCAAGGCGCAGCGCCGCACGCCCGTCTACGTGCTGCACGAGCTCGCCAACATCCTGACCACGGGCAAGATGCCCGACATCGACGAAGAGGAGCAGCGCCGCATCGAGGAGGCGGATCCCCAAAGCCGCCTGTCCCCGAACTGGGACGCCACGGGCGTGTGGATCGACAGCCTCAAGGAGGCTGGCGGCGCCATCTCGCTCGAAGGCGGCGCGCGCGACCCGGCCGACCTCGCGGAGTTCGTCCGCCGCCTGCGCGCCAGCTCGCGGTTCGGGCAGGTCTCGCACCCGGACTTCAAGAAGGAATGCAGCAAGGACCACTGCTACGTGACCTGGCGGCTGACCGCACAGGTCGTGCGATGGGATTGAACGGACCATGGCCTCTCCAATCGACTCGATCGTCAAGATGCCGGCCTGGCAGCGGGCGGTGGTCTGGTTTCTCGGCGCCGTCGTCCTGGGACTCGTCTGGTACTTCCTGTGGTACGCCGACGCCGTGGCCCAGCGACAAAGCGCCGAGCGGGCGCTCGCCAAGGCCGAGGCCGACCTGGCGAAGATGCAAAAGAAGCTGGAGAACTTCGAGGAGGAGCAGCGCAAGGCCGCGCAGATGGAGGCGGAGATCCGCAAGCTCATGGAGGAGCTGCCCACCTCGTCGGCCACCGTGGACAACATGATGCAGACGTTCCAGCAGCAGGCGCGCCTGGTGGGGCTGAACGTGGAGAGCTGGACCCCGGTCGGTGAGGAGAAGATGGACTACTACGCCAAACTCCCGGTGGAGATCCGCGCCCGCGGCAACTGGTACGCCGTCGGGGAGTTCATGCGGCGGGCCGGCGAGATCAAGAAGATCGTGAGCGTCGAAGATCTTTCCCTGTCGGCCGACCGGAAGGCCAAGGAGAACGACCCTCACCCGATCTCGAGGTCTCCTTTCGTGCCGCCACCTATCGTTTCCTGACCGATGAGGAGCGCATGGCGGCGGCGAAGAAGGCGAGCAAGCGGCGGCGCCGCCGGAAAGGCGGGAAACCATGAACGCGCAGGTCCGTGCCCGGCTGATGTTCGCGGTCTTGCTGGGGCTTGCGGGGGCGTGCGGCGAGGAACAAAAGGTCGTCCAGACCCGCGGCGTGGCGGTGCCCGCTGGCGGCGCGAAGGAGGGGGCGAAGGGGGACGACGCGCCTGCCGGTGCGAAGGACGGCGCCGAGGACGGCGAGGCCGAGGCGGCGCCCGAGGCGGAGAAGGTGCCGCCGCGCCCCCGGCCGGTGCTCACGCGCGAGGACTTCTCCCTCGCCACGCGCGATCCGTTCCAGAACTTCCTCGGGTCGCAGGTGGTGGAGCTGGAGCCGGACCGGCCGCGGGCGCAGCGCGACGTCAAGATGGGCGAGTACGCCTTCGAGGACCTCAAGCTCGTGGCCATCGTGCGCTCGGGGCGGGGGATCGTGCCGCGGGCGTTGTTCGTCGCCAGCGACGGCAAGAGCCAGACGATCAAGCAGGGCGAGTACTTCTCCCGTGCCGAAGTGCTCCTGGCGGCCGTCAACCGCGACTACGTGGAGATCGAGGTCGTGGACGAAGAACTTGCCAGCAACCTCGGCCTTTCGCGCGGCGAACGGCGAGCCATCTACCTCAAGAACGAGTGACGGAGCGACCTTCCATGTCCAGCCCGAAACGAACCATCCGTTGGTCCCATGCCGTGGGTCTGGCCCTGCTCGCCACGGGCCTTTCGGTGCCCGGAACCGTCCAGGCACGCCCGGGGCGCGGCGCCTCGAAGGACGTGGCCCGGGGGAAGAAGAAGGGGAAGAATCGCCTCGAAGGGTTGCAGGTGATCGAGGGGGACGACGGCACCGTGACGCTGCGGCTGCGGGGGAGCACGGCGCCCACGTACAACGTCTATCGCCTGGAGGGGCCGCCCCGGCTGGTGGTGGACCTGTCGGCGGCGCGCCGCGGCAAGGTGGTTCCGCGCCTCCCGCTGGACACGTGGGCCGCGGGGCCCGTGTCCGTCGAGGAGGTGACGGAGCCCGGCGGTCGAATCGTGCGCATGACCGTGGCGCTCAAGCGCCCGTCGAGCTACATCGTCGTGCCCGATGGCCGGGCGCTGGTGGTGACGATCACGCCGCGCACGGCGCCGCCGGAGTCGTACTTCGCGCGCAAGAGCGCCGCCGAGCGCAAGGCGGCCATCGAGGCGGCCGAGCGGCGGGCCAAGGCGCTCGAGGCCAGGGCGTCGAAGATGGCCGAGCAGGCGGCGGCCCGGGTGGCCGAGGCGGAGCGGGCGCTCGCGTCCGCGCGCCGCAAGGAGGCGGAGGCGGCGGACAAGGCGGCCGCGGCCCGAAAGGAGCTCGACGGTGCCCGCGTGGGCAGGTTGCGCCTCAAACGTCAGCTCGCGCGCGCGGAGCAGGCGCGTGCCGAGGCCGAAAAGGCGCGCCGGGCGGCGGAGCGTGCGCTGGCCGAGCGCAAGGCGGCGGCCGAGCGGGATCGCGAGGCGGCGGCGAAGCTTCGGGCCGAGGCGGAGCGCAAGCTCGCCGAAGCGGAGCAGACCCTGGCCCGCGCGCGCGCCACCTCGGCCGAGGCGGATGCGGCGATGGCCCGCGCGCGCGCCACCTCGGCCAAGGCGAACGAGGCGATGGCCCGCGCCCATCGGGCCATCAAGGAGGCCGAGGCCAAGCGGCGGCAGGCCGAGCAGGTGCTCGCCCGGGCCCGCAAGGCTCAGACCGCCGCCGAACGGGCGCGCCGGCAGGCCGAGGCAAAGGCCCGGGTGCGCCGATCCGAGCGCGAGGCGGCGGCGCTCGCCCGCGCCCGCAAGGTGGAGCGCGAGGCCGAGGCGAAGGCCCGGCGCGCGCAGCGGGATCTCGACCGCGCCCGGCGCGAGGTCGCGGCGCTGCGGGCCGAGGCGGCGGCGCTGCGGGCCGAGGCGGCGGCGGACCGGGCGTCCGCGCGCGAGCAAAAGGCCCAGGCCGCTGCCCTGCTCGCCAAGGCCGGGGCCGAGATGCGCCGTGCCGCCGAGGAGAAGGCGGCGGCGGAGCGTGCGCGCAAGCAGGCCGAGCGCGCCCTGGCCGAGGCACGCGCCGCGGTTCGGCGCGCCCGGTCGAAACGGGTCGATGGGGCCGAGCGGGCGGCGGTCGAGCGCGCGCTCTCCCAGGCCAAGGAGGCCGCGGCTCGGGCCAAGGCTCGGGCCCGCGAGGCCGACGAGACCCTCGCCCGGCTGCGGGCGGACCGCGATCGCCTCGCGAAGATGCTCGATGCCCAGCGCGCCGCGAACGCCAAACTGCTGGCCGCCAAGGCGCGTGCGGAGGGGACGGCGCGAAAGGACCTGGCGCAGGTGCGCGAGCAGATGGCGGCGGAGCGTGCCCGGCTCGAGACCCTCGAGCGGCGTGTCGCCCGGGCGCAAAAGACCCTCGATGAGCGCCTCGCCCGGCTGGAAAAGGAGCGCGCCGAACAGAGCAAGCTGGCCGAGGCGTGGGCCAGGGAGCGCAAGGCCGCCGGGACGACGCGCATCGAAGACGTCCGGTTCGAGCAGGACCGCGCCCACGAGCGCATCGTCGTGCGCGCCCAGGGCCCGATCGAGTTCGAGAGCACGATGCTCACGCCGACGGTGCACATGCTCCGGATCAAGGGGGCGAAGCTGCCCAAGAAGCTGGAGCAGAGCCTCGACGCGTCCCGGTTCGGCGGTCCGGTCCGCACGGTGACCGCCTTCGCCGAGGGCCGGGACGTCAAGGTGCTCGTCTCCGCCGAGCAGGGCGTGGTCCCGCGGGTGCGCGAGGGCAAGGGTGGGCTTACGTGGACGTTTCCGCGGCCGAAGACCGCCCGCGCCGCGGCGGCACCGAAGAAGGCGCCGCGGCCCGTGCATCATCCCGAGCCGAAGGTGGGCGCGTACGCCTCGAACGCCCGCTCGGCCCACGCGGCGCCGTCCTCCGCCCGGCGTACGTCCCGGCGCGGTCGGAAGTGGCGGGGCGAGCGCATCGACATCGAGCTGCAGGACGCGCCGATCAAGGACGTGCTCCTGCTGTTCAGCGACATCGGTCGCGTGAACATCATCGCCGGCCAGGGTGTCGAGGGCACCGTCACGATGAAGCTGACCGCGGTGCCCTGGGACCAGGCCCTCGACATCATCCTGCGCTCGCTGGGCCTCGGGATGGTGCGCGAGGGCAACGTGATCCGGGTGGCGACCCTCGAAGCCATCGAGGAGGAGCGCCGCAAGGCCATCGAGGCCGCGAACGCCCGGGTGCAGCTCAAGCCGCTCGAAACGCGGCTGGTGCCGGTGTCCTACGCCACCGTGGACGAGATGATCCCCAAGGTCCAGTCCGTGCTGAGCCCCCGCGGCACCGTCACGCCGGACTCGCGCACGAACACCCTCATCATCATGGACGTGGCCGAGAACATCGCCCTGGCCGAGCAGCTCGTGGCCCAGCTCGACAGCCAGACGCCGCAGGTTCTCATCGAGGCGCGGATCGTCGAGGCGCGCACGAGCTTCCTGCGGCAGCTGGGGATCCAGTGGGGGCTCGGCTTCATCGCGAGCCCGGGCACCGGCAACCCCACGGGGCTGTTGTTCCCGTACTCGGTGGGGATCGGGGGCGGCGCGTCGGGGCGGCCGCCTGACACGCGCGGCCTCGTCCTGCCGGGGGCGGCGCAAAACCCCAACTACGCCGTGGACCTGCCCGCGCCGGTGGGCACCGGGGCTGGTGGCGCCATGGGCTTTACCTTCGGCAACATCAGCGGGAACCTTCAGACGAACCTGCGGCTATCGGCCGCCGAGGACACGGGCGAGGTGCGGATCATCAGCGCGCCGAAGATCGTCACCCTCGACAACACCCAGGCGCAGATCGAGCAGGGCGTGCAGATCCCGATCTCGCAGGTCAGCGCTCAGGGGGTCAACACCCGCTACGTCAACGCGACGCTGGCCTTGCGGGTGACGCCACACGTGACGAACGAGGGTGCCGTGCTGCTCGAGGTGCAGGTGCAGAAGAACGAGGCCGACTTCGTCAACACCGGCGCCCGCGGCGATCCCACGATCCTGACGAAACAGGCGCGCAGCCGGATGCTGGTCAACGACGGGGACACCGCGGTCATCGGCGGCATCTACACGCGCAACAAGTCCGTCAACTTCAAGAAGGTGCCGTGGATCGCCGACATCCCCATCATCGGCTGGTTCTTCAAGAACAAGACCGAGGCCGACACGCGCACCGAGGTCCTCATCTTCCTGACCCCGCGCATCGTCAATCGGGCCAGCAGCATCGGCGGATAGGGGGGCCGGCCGGTACCTTGCGCGCAGGCCGCAGTGGGGCCAACATGAGGGCCGGTGCCCGCACTCTTCCTCGTCGGCATGATGGGCAGCGGCAAGACCACGGTCGGGCGGGTCGTGGCCGAGCGATCCCGCGCGCGGTTCGTCGATCTCGACGAGCGCCTCGAACTCATCTTCGGCCGCAGCATCGCCGACATCGTGCGCGCCGGAGAGCCGAGGTTCCGCCGCCTCGAGCGCGCCGTGTTGCTGCACCTGCTCGACGACCCGGGGTTTACCCGTGACGAGGCGTGGGTCGTGGCCACCGGCGGGGGCGTCGTGACGGACCCGCGGAACATGGAGGCCATGAAGGGGGCGGGCACGGTGGTCTACCTCGACGTCCCGGTCGCGGAGATCGCGCGGCGCGTCGGCCGCGACCCCACCCGGCCCCTGCTCGACGGCGCGGACGACCCCGCCGAGACGCTCGGGCGGCTGCTCGACGCGCGCCGCAGCGCCTACGAAGCCGCCCACCGTCGCGTGGACGGGCGCGGGACGCCCCACGAGGTCGCCGGGCGCGTCGTGCAGGCGTGGCGGACGGCCCGGACTGCCGCCGAATGACGCGATTTACGTTCTCGACCCCGAATCGGGCACGGGGGATCGCCGTGGAGGTGGGGCGGGGCGTGTCGCAGTCCGTCGGGGCGGTCGCCCGCCGGGTGCGGCCTGCGGCGCGGCGGGCCTTCGTGGTCACCGACACGAACGTGGCGCCCCTGCATGCGGACGAGGTGGCGGCCCGGCTTTCGGCGGCCGGGTTTGCGACCGCGGTCCACCCGATCCCCGCCGGAGAGCCGAACAAGACGCCGAAGACCCTGGTCTCGGTCGTGCGGGCCATGGTGCGTGCGGGGCTGTCCCGCCGGGACCTCGTGGTCGCCGTCGGTGGCGGCGTCGTGGGGGACGTGGCCGGGCTCGCCGCCGCCCTGTTCATGCGGGGCGTCGTGTGGATCGGGGTCCCGACCACGCTGCTTGCTCAGGTGGACGCCTCCGTCGGCGGCAAGACCGCCGTGGACCTGCCGGAGGGCAAGAACCTCCTGGGCGCGTTCTGGGTGCCGGATCACGTGCTGGTGGACCCGGACCGCCTCGGCACGCTGCCGGACGAGGCGTGGCTTTGCGGGCGTGCCGAAATGGTCAAGCACGGGCTGTTGTTCGACCCGGCGCACCTGGCCGACCTGCGCGGGCTGCTCGGCAGCCCCGGGGAGCGGGACTTCGACCGCCTCGCGCCGCTGATCGCCCGGCAGGTCGAGCTCAAGCTCTCGTGTATCCAGCCGGACCTGTTCGAATCGAACCCGGGCCGGGGGGGCCGGGCGCTGTTGAACCTGGGGCACACGGTCGGCCACGCCATCGAGACCCTCTCGGGCCATCGGATGCAGCACGGCCGGGCCGTGGCCCTCGGGATCGTCGCCGCGGCGCGGGTCTCCGAACGGCGCGGCATCGCGCCGCCGGGCTTCGAGAGCCGCGTGCGCGCCCTCCTCGGGGACGTGGGGCTTCCTTTGGGGCTCGACGAGGCGCTCGCGGCCCACGGCGACCGCGCCCTGCGCGAGGTTCTTTCGTCCGACAAGAAACGACAGGACCATACGATCCCCTACATCGCCCTGCGAGACTTCGGCCGGCCCGAGGTCCTGTCCCTCGCGCCGGACGAGATCGTGGATTTGTTGCGGCAGGGGCCGCCGGCGCGCTAGGATCCATACGCACGTGCGCCGTCCGGGCGGCGTGCGAGGTGTCCCATGCCGTATCGCAAACACGCTCTCTTCGCCGCCATCGCCGCTTTGGCGACCCAGGTCGCTGCCTGCACGAATCAGCAGGAGGGCTTGCTCATCCGTCGTGCACCGCAATGGCAGTCCCAGGACGAGGGAAACGTGACGGTCGGCACCTGCGCGGTCGATCCGAACAACACCGCCACGCTCAACCATGGTGTCCTCGACATCTCCTTCGGGACGCCGTACATGGCGCCGCTCGAGGTCGAGAACAACATGCTGTCCATCGACGCGGAGTCGTCGCCCAACGGTATCAACGACGGCGAGATCCGGCTTTCGGAGGCGGAGGTGGAGTTGGCGATCCCACAGGCCGCCGATGCCATCGATGGCCTCGCGGCGCAGGACGAAGCGCTCGTGAACTTCAAGACGCCGGTGCAGTCCATCTCGCTCGAACCCGGGCAGAGCTCGGGGATGCTGCTCGAGATCGTCCCCTCGGCCACGAGTCAGGCGCTCGCCGGCGCCCTGGGTGGGGATCTTGCGTCCGGTGGGAAGGTGCGACTGGTCGCCACCATCGTGATTCGGGGGTACCGGGCCGTGGACGGGGGCAACCGCAACGAGGTCGAGTCGCGCCCGTTCGACTTCCCGGTGGACCTTTGCATGGGATGCCTGCTCGACTGCTCGATGTGCGCTCCCGGGGAGTGCACGACCATGGGCCCGATGAGCGGGGGCGTATGCGGCAATGCACAGGACTTCGCCGTGTTCCCGCAAAGCTGCGCCTCGGACACGGGGGGGTGATCCTCTCGCCCATGCCCCGCCCGCCAGGCCCCGGGGGCGTCACCGCGCAATCGACTGCGCACCGGGCTTTCGTGGGTGCCTTGACCCGTCGGGGCGGGCTTTGCGATGCTCGCGCCCGCGGCGGTGCATTCGCCGCAAGCGAGGGCACCCATGCAGGAAATCCTTCAGCGCATCGTCGATCGAACGCCCGGCGCACAAGGCGCCATCTTGATGGGTTTCGACGGCATCCCGGTGCTCCAGGCCGAGGCCCCGTCGCCGTCGGTGGACATCGAGGCCGTGGCGATGGAGTTTTCGTTCCGCTTCATCGAACTGGTCAAGGCGGCCCAGGCGCTCGAACTGGGATCGATCCATGACGTGACGATCAAGACCGATCGAGGGGTGGTCATCACCCGCGTGCTCACCGAGGACTACTTCGTCTGTTTGTTCGTGGACGACCCGGTCTATCTGGGCAAGGGGCGTTACGTCCTTCGGGTGGAGTCGGTGGGGCTCGCGCAACAGCTTTGATTGCCACGCCGTCTCGCGCCGTGCGAGCTTTCGATGCCCCCCAAGGAGACCCAACCTGCGCGCCCGACGATCACCGTCCTGCACGGGCCGAACCTCCATCGGCTCGGCGCCCGCGAGCCGTCCATCTACGGCACGACCACGTTGGCCGAACTGGACGCCCGTCTGGCCGACGTCGCCGGCGCCTGTGGCATCTCGGTGGTCTGTCGCCAGTCGAACCACGAAGGTCAACTGCTCGACTGGATCTACGAAGCGGAAGCCCGAAGCCGCGGGCTCGTCATCAACCCGGGGGCCTACACCCACACCTCGCTCGCACTGGCGGACGCGTTGCGTGCCGTGGCGATTCCCGTCATCGAAGTCCACCTGTCGAACCTCTATGCCCGTGATCCGGCGCGGCATGTCTCGCACACGGCGGCCGCCTGCCGCGGTGTGGTCATGGGCCTTGGTACGGAGGGGTATGTCCTCGCGCTGCGCTATCTCGCCGATGAACTCTGCTCCTGATCGACCCATCCCTCGCCGAGAAGATCCCCAATGACCGACGCTCCCAACAAGGCCCTCCCCGAGATCCGTTACGTGCGTGAACTCGCCAAGGTGTTCAAGCAGTTCGGACTCGACGAAATCGAGATCGAAACGGCCGACACCCGCGTGCTGCTTCGCCGGGGCGAGTTGCCCGCTGGGCCGGCCATGCCGGCGCCGTCGCCGCCCCCGGCCGCTCCGTTGCCGGCGCCGTCGCCTGCAGCTGCGCCCCCGCCACCAGCGGCCTCCGAACCGAAGGAGGAGACGGGCGAGTTCGTCACGTCGCCCTTCGTCGGGACGTTCTACCGCCGGCCGCGACCCGACGCGTCGCCCTTCGTGGAGGTGGGCCAGACCGTGCAGGAGGGGCAGACTCTCTGCATCGTCGAGGCCATGAAGTTGTTCAATGAGATCGAGGCGGAGTTTCCCTGTGTCGTCGAGGCGTGTCTGGTCGAAGACGGACAGCCGGTCGAGTTTGGTGCCAAGCTCTTTCGGGTCAAGCGACTGTGAACCTGCCCTTCCAGAAAGTCCTCATCGCCAACCGCGGTGAGATCGCACTGCGTGTCATCCGTGCGTGCCACGAGATGGGCCTCAAGACCGTGGCGGTCTACTCCCAGGCCGACGAGCATGCCCTGCACGTACGCTTCGCCGACGAGGCCATCTGCATCGGCCCCGGGCCGGCGACTCAAAGCTACCTGAACATTCCGCACCTGGTGGCTGCCGCCGAGTTGACCGGTGCCGAGGCCGTGCACCCCGGCTACGGGTTCTTGGCGGAGCGGGCGGACTTCGCCGAGGTCGTCGAAAAATGCGGCATGACCTTCATCGGCCCGTCGCCCGAACACATCCGGTTGATGGGTGACAAGGTCCGCGCGCGGACCCGGATGGAGGCCGCCGGGGTACCCGTGCTGCCCGGGACCGGGGTACTTTCGTCGGCCGAGGAGGCGAAGGCCGCGGCCGAGCGCATCGGCTACCCGGTGATCCTCAAGGCGTCGGCGGGCGGCGGCGGGCGGGGCATGAAAATCGTGCACGATCCCGAGGCGCTCGGACCCACCTTCGAGCGGGCGGGCGAGGAGGCCAAGGCGGCGTTCGGATGCGGCGACGTGTACCTCGAACGCTACGTCACCTCGCCGCGGCACGTGGAGATCCAGGTGGTGGCGGACCGGCACGGCAACGTCATCGACCTGCACGAGCGCGAGTGCTCGATCCAACGCCGCCACCAGAAGGTCATCGAGGAGGCGCCTTCCGTGGCTCTCGACGCCGAGGTACGGGCGCAGATGCGGCAGGCGGCCGTGCAGGCCGCCAAGGCCATCGGGTATCATTCCGTCGGGACCGTGGAGTTCCTGCTCGACGGTGATCGATTCTACTTCATGGAGATGAACACCCGGATCCAGGTGGAACACTGCGTCACCGAGATGATCATGGGCATCGATCTCGTCCAGGAGCAGATCCGCCTGGCCGGGGGTGATCCGCTCGGGCCGCTCGATCGGGAGCACAGCCCGCGCGGCCACGCCATCGAGTGCCGGATCAACGCCGAGGACCCCATCACCTTCGCGCCCCAGCCGGGCACGATCACCGCCCTCCACCTGCCCGGTGGGTTCGGCGTGCGCGTCGATACCCACATCTATCAGGGGTACACGGTGGCCCCGTACTACGACTCGATGCTCGCCAAACTCATCGTGCACGCCCCCGACCGCCCGCGCGCCCTGCGCCGGCTGCGGCGGGCGCTGTCCGAGTTCATCGTCGAGGGCATCGGCACGAACCTCCCCCTTCACCGGTGGATCGTCGAGCACGAAGACTTCGTCCGCGGTACCTACGACACCCACTTCCTCGACCGGCACCGGGACGACGAGGCGGTCGCCCGCCTGCGGGACGAGTCGCACTGACGATGGGCAGACACCGCTAGCAACCCAAGGACACGCGAAGCGATGGCGTTCAACAAGGATCGGGTCTTCGAGCGGGCCAAGCGTTATGCGGCCAAACAGCAGCACGACAAGGCCGCAAAGGAGTACCTCGCCATCGTCGAGCACGATCCGAACGACGTCCGAAGTCGGCTTCTGCTGGCCGACAGCCTGGTGCGCACGGGCAAGCGGGCCGAAGCGATCACGCACTACGAGGCTGCGGCCACGCAGTACGTGGGCGACAAGGACTGGCACAAGCTGCAGGCGGTGTGCCGCCAGATCCTGAACCTCGACCCGCAGCGGGCCGGCGCCCTCGAGGCGATGGGCACGGCCCTTTCGAAGCTTGGGCGCGGGGTGGACGGCGCGACCGCCTTCGAGGCGGCCGCTGCCCTGGTGGCCAAGGAAGGGCGAGACGACGACGTGTTGCGGTTGCTGCGCCTTGCGGCGGACGCCGATGCATCGAGCGTGGCCCGCCGCGTGCGTCTTGCCGAGGCCTACTCGCGCGCTGGGTGCAAGGAGGACGCAGTGGCGTCGTTTCGGATCGCCGCGCAGCTATTGGCCTCCGCCGATCGGCCCCGCGACCTGGTGCGGGTACTCGAACGACTCTTGTACCACGCGCCCAAGGACGTCGAGGCGCTGCGCTCGTGCGCGCGGACCTACCTCGCGTTGGAAGATCCTCGCGCGGCGCTGATGAAACTCAACAACCTCCTGCAACTCGACCCGAAGGACGTGGGCGGCCTCGAACTCCTCGCCGAGGTCTTCGTGGCGCTCGGGAAACGGGACAAGGCGCTGAGTGTGTTGCACGAGTTGGGCCGGAATCTTCTGGACAGTGACGATCCAGCGGATGCCGAGGCGCTCGAGCGCATCGTGCGTCGTGGCCGGAGCCTGGCGCCGGAGCACGAGGGCCTGGCCGAGCTGGCTCGCGCGGCCGGGCTGGAAGTGGAGGACGAGACCCCCATCGTCGAGGAGGCCGACGAGATCGAGGAGATCGAGGAGATCGACGAGATCGAGGACTTCGAGGAGATCGATGAGATCGAGGACTTCGAGGAGGTCGCAGAAGAGGTCGAAGCCGTCGAGTCGCAGGCGACCGGTGATGCGGCCGTGCCGCCCATGACCCGGACCGTCCTCGAAGAATCGACGGGTGCGCACGCCACGGCCGCACCGGAGCCGGACCTGGAGCAGCGCCTGTACGAGGTCCGTGTCTACCTCAAATACAAGTTGTTCGAGCACGCCATCGAGCACCTCGAGGGCGTGTTCGAGCACGTGCCGGAGCATGCCGAAGGCTGGGCGCTGCGGGCGCGGGCGCTGCGGGAACTGGACAAGACGGCCGATGCCGCGACCGCGTACGTGCGGGCCGCTCGGGCCGTGGCGGGGCGGGACAGTGCGCTGGCGCTCGAGCACACGAAGGCGGCCCTCGAGCTCGTGCCGGACCAGCCCGAGGCGAAGACGCTCGCCGCCCGACTGTCGGGCGCCACCGGTCAGCCGCGGATCCCCGAGGCGGAGGTGTTCGAGGAGGAAGACGAGGTGTCGTTCGCCGAGCTGGAGATCGAGGGCGACGGGGCCTCCGTCGAGCTGGCGTTCGACGAGAGCGAAACCTCCATCGAGCTGGGGATCGAACCGGTGGAAGTGGAGGCGGACGCTGGCGCCGGCACGCCGGAAGAGCCGATGGAGGCGCCGGGCGCGGAGGTGGACTCGGCGAGCTTTGCGGAGATCGCCATCGAGGTGGCCGAGCCGGAGGAACCCGACGAGGAGGCCCCGACCGAGCCGGTGGTGGTCGAAGATCGGTTCGGGTTGTCCGATCCCGAGCCGGTCGAAGGGGAGGCGGTCGCGCAGGAGGCGGCCGCCCTCGAGCCTCCGTCCGCGGGGGAGGCGGTCGCGCAGGAGGCGGCCGCCCTCGAGCCTCCGTCCGCGGGGGAGGCGGTCGCGCAGGAGGCGGCCCAGGCGACTGCGACCGATCTGGAGGAGGAGTTGGCGGAGGTCCGTTTCTACGCCGCCCAGGGCCTCGACGAGGACGCGGCCGCCGCGCTCGCCGACCTCGAGCGGCGCCATCCGAACCATCCGCAGGTCCGCGCGCTGCGCGAGGAACTCGTGCCGCCCGAGCCAGCTTCGGCGGAGGCGGCCGAGCCGATCGAGCTTTCGGACGAAGACGCCTACCTGGCGGAGATCTTCGCGGAGGCACCCGCCAGGGAGGGGACCTCGAAGGCGCGTACCGCCGTGGCGGGGGCACAGGTGGACGAGGCAGACGCTCAGACTTGTTTCGACCTGGGGACCGCGTACCGGGACATGGGCCTTGCGGAGCAGGCATTGGAGCAGTTCGACCGGGCCGCGGCCGACGCGGCGTTTCGTGCCCGGGCCCTGGTGATGAAGGGGCTCGTGCTCGTCGATCGAGGAGACCTGGAGGTGGCGCCCGAGGTCTTTGCGGCGGCCGCCGAGGCCGCGCGCGATGACGCCGAGCGCGACGAGGCGCGATACGAACTGGCGGTCGTCTTGGAGAAACTGGGCCGTGTCGAGCAAGCGCGTGCGACCCTCGAAACGGTCAGCGTCGGCTTTCGGGACCGGGACGAACGCCTGGCCGCCCTCGCGGAGGCGTAGCCGTGGCGAAAGCAGGGCGAGGAATCGGGACGCTGGCCGTGCACGGCGGCGAGCCCCCCGTGCGGCCGTCCCGATCCGTGACCGAGCCCGTGGTCTTCGCGAGCACCTACCCGTTTGCGGACACCGCGGAACTCGTGGCGTTCATGCGTGGGGAGACGGACCGGACCCCGGAGTACGGGCGCTACGGCAATCCCACCGTGGCGGCGGTCGAGGCCAAGGTGGCGGCGCTCGAAGGGGCCGAGGCCGCCTGCGCCTTCGCCTCCGGCATGGCCGCGGTGACGACGACCCTCCTCGGGTTCTTGCGGCCCGGGCAGCACGCCGTCTTGACGGACGACGTCTACCGCAAGACTCGGGTCTTCGCCCTCGACACGCTGTCGCGCTACGGTGTCGAGACCGCACTGGTCGAGCCGACCGCCGAGGCCGTGGCGGCGGCGTTGCGCCCGAACACCCGGCTCGTCTTCACGGAGCTGCCGACGAACCCCTATCTGCGCGTCCCCGATCTCGACCGCATCGTTTCCGCGGCCCACGAGCACGGCACGAAGGTCGTCCTGGACGCGACCTTCGCCACGCCGGTGAACCTTCGGGCCCTCGAACACGGCGTGGACCTCGTGGTGCACTCATCCACCAAGTACCTCGGCGGCCACAACGACGTACTCGGCGGGTTCGTGTGCGGAAGGCGCGGTCCCGTCGAAGCGATCCGGGATCTGCGTGGCACGCTCGGGGGGATCCTCGATCCCCACGCGGCCTTCCTCACGCTGCGCGGGATCAAGACGCTCGAACTGCGGGTGCGACGGCAAAACGCCACGGCCCTGGCCGTGGCCGAGCTGCTCGAAGGCCACCGGGCCGTCGAGCGCGTGTACTATCCCGTGCTCGCCTCGCACCCGGACGTGCAGGTGGCACGGGCGCTGCTCGAAGGCGGCGGCGGGGTCGTAAGCTTCGTGGTGGCCGGTGGCCTCGACGGGGGGCGGCGCTTCGTGGACGCGCTTGCGATCCCGAAGCTTGCGCCCAGCCTGGGCGGGGTCGAAAGCCTCGTCGAACAGCCCGCGCTGATGAGCTTCTTCGACCTCGGCCCCGAAGGACGGGCGCGGATCGGGATCGCCGAGGGGCTCGTCCGCCTCGCAGTCGGCATCGAGGACACCGCCGACCTCCTGACCGACGTCGCGGCGGCGCTCGACCGGATCGCCTGAAGGGCGTCGGGCGAGGGGCGTGCGCTGGCTGCGCAAAGGGCCGCGCGGGGGTGGAGGGCGCCCCGGACCGGCCCGGTTGTCGGCTGGCGCCCCGCTTGCTATGACGCGCAGCCTCCATCATGTCCGCCAACATCGAAAGCAAGTTAGAGCAACTCGGCCCCGTCGAATGCCGGATCCGCGTGGAGATCCCCTGGGGCGACGTCGAACCCCGCGTCCGCCGCCGGCTCGAGCAGTTGCGTCGCCAGGTCCGCATCCGAGGCTTCCGGCCGGGCAAGGCGCCGGCCAAGATGGTCGAGCGCCTGTTCCGCAAGGACGTGGAGCAGGAGATCGCCGGTGAACTGGTGGACGAAACCTTCCCGGAGGCCATCGGGGAGCATGGCAAGCGGGCCATCGGCGACCCGACCGTGGACGAGCTGGTGTGCGAAGCGGGCAAGACGTGGGTGTACTCGGCGCGCTTCGAGGTGCCACCGGTGGTGGAGCCGAAGGACTACAAGGGGGTGCCCGTACGCCGCCGGCCGGTGGTGGTGGAGCCCGAAGCGGTGGACGAGGTGCTGGAGACGCTGCGCCAGCAACTCGCGGAGCTGGTCCCGATCCCCGAAGACGAGATGGACGGACCCACGCAGCCGGGCGACGTGTGGACCGTGGACCTCAAGGGAACGGTCGGGAGCGAGCCCATCGAGCGGACCGACGTGCGCGTGGAGATCGGGGAGGCGCCGGAGGCGTCGCCCCTGCCGGGGCTCGCCGAGGCGATGGCGGAGTTTTCACGCAAGGACGTGGGAGAGACGAAGACCGTGTCGTGGACGCTGCCCACGGAGGGGATCCGCCCGGCCTACGCGGGCGCCGAAGTGAAGCTGACGCTGGGCCTGCGCGGTGTGCAACATCGCCAGGTTCCCGACCTCGACGACGACTTCGCGCGGGACACGGGCCGTGCCGATACGCTCGCAGAACTGCGGGAGAAGGTGGAGGCCGACATCCGGGAGGTCGAGCAGATGGAAGTCGAGCGCGAGGCGCGGATGCGGCTCGTGCAGGAGTTGTTGTCGCGCAACGACTTCGAGGTGGGGCCTCGGCTCGTCGGGCAGGAAGTGGCCGCGCGGGTGGACCAGTTCAAGCGTCAACTGGCGAACCAGGGCCTGGCCCTTGGACAACTCGGCGTGTCGGACGAGCAGTTGTGGCAGAAGTTTGCGCCCGAGGCCACGTTCAACGTCAAGGCGTTCTTGCTGCTCGACGCAATCGCGAAGGCCGAGGGGATCGAGGTGACCGACGAAGACTACGAGAAGGCGATCGAGGAACTCGCCGAGGAGCGGGACACGACGCCGGGGCGTCTTGCGGCGCAGATGGAGCGGTCCGGCGAGGCCGTCCTGTTGCGCGCCCAGTTGCGGGAGGAGAAGGTGCTCGACTTCCTGATGGAGCACGCGGAGATCACCGAGGCCCCGGATCCGACGCCGGACGAGCAGGTGGAGCAAGCCGCCGCGGCCGCCGCCGGGGAGATCGACGATGAGAAGTCGCGTCCCCGCCGCCGGCGCCGCACCGCCTCGGACGGCGAGGACGAACCCGCGGGCGAGGCCGCCACTTCCGAGCCGACGGCGGGTTGACCGCCGCACGGGCGGCGGATCGGACCTGTGCGGGCCACTCGGGCGGTCGAGGGGGCCCGGGACGGTGTGGCCTGGATCGAGCCGCCTCCGACCTGCGCGCCCCGCGTGCGTCCGCCCGAGAACCTTCAGTCGCCTCCGCCGGGCGGCGATGACGCTTGCATCGGCCCTGCGCGGCCGTCACCATTACTGCGGCGTGCCCAAGCCTCTTTCCAGCGACCCCCCCGCCCCGTTGCCCGAGATGGCCAACATCCCCTTCGTCATCGAGCAGACCCACCGCGGCGAGCGCTCGTGGGACATCTTCAGCCGCCTCCTCAAGGATCGGATTGTCATCCTGGGCACGCCGATCAACGACGCGGTGGCCAACGTGGTGATCGCGCAGCTCCTCTACCTGGAGTCCGAGGACCCGGACAAGGACATCCGCATGTACATCAACTCACCGGGTGGGGTCGTGACGGCGGGGCTTGCGATCTACGACACGATGCAATACGTGCGACCGCAGGTCGCCACCTACTGCATCGGGCAAGCGGCCTCGATGGGGGCCGTGTTGCTTGCCGCCGGCGCGCGGGGCAAGCGATTTGCGTTGCCCAACGCCCGCATCATGATCCACCAGCCCCACGGCGGCGCGCAGGGGCAGGCCGCGGACATCGAGATTCAGGCCAAGGAGGTGTTGCGCCTGCGGCAACGGCTCAACGAGATCCTGGCCCATCATTGCAACCGGGACATCGACGAGATCTTGCGCGACACCGACCGCGACAAGTTCATGGACGCGGACACGGCCAAGCACTACGGGATCGTCGATACGGTCCTGCGGCGCGAGGATGGGTCGGCGGCGAAGGCGGGGGAGGCGTCGTGAACCGCGTGCCACCGGAGGGGATGCGATGACGTCGAAACGCGACAACCAGTCCGGCAGCTTGAGCTGCTCATTTTGCGGCAAGAGCCAAAAAGAGGTCAAAAAGCTCATCGCAGGCCCTTCCGTGTACATCTGCGACGAGTGCATCTCGCTTTGCAACGACATCCTCGAAGAAGAGGTGCAAAAGGACGAGGGGCATCGGGGCCACGCGCGCGTACCCAAGCCCCAGGAGATCCGTGCCGTCCTCGACGACTACGTGGTCGGGCAGGATCTCGCCAAGAAGATCATCTCGGTCGCCGTCTACAACCACTACAAGCGGATCAATGCGCCGCGCAAAGCCGACGAGCCGGAACTGCAAAAGAGCAACATCCTGCTCATTGGTCCCACCGGGTCGGGCAAGACCCTCATGGCGCAGACGCTCGCACGGATCCTCGATGTGCCGTTTGCCATCGCCGACGCCACGAGCCTGACCGAAGCCGGGTACGTGGGCGAGGACGTGGAGAACATCATCGTGAGCCTGCTGCAAAACGCCGACCACGACGTCGAGCGGGCCCAGCGGGGGATCATCTACATCGACGAGATCGACAAGATCGCCCGCAAGGGTGACAACCCGTCGATCACGCGAGACGTGTCCGGCGAGGGGGTGCAGCAGGCGCTGCTCAAGATCCTGGAGGGAACCATTGCCTCCGTGCCGCCCAAGGGTGGGCGCAAGCACCCGCAGCAGGATTTCCTGCAGGTGGACACCACGAACATCCTGTTCATCTGCGGCGGTGCGTTCGCCGGGATCGAAGACATCATCGAGCACCGGGTCTCGGCGCGGACGATGGGCTTTGGCGCCAACATCGAGCGCAGGAAGGAGCACCGCCAGTGGGAGTTGCTCCAGCAGATCCAGACCGAGGACCTCATGAAGTTCGGGCTCATCCCTGAGTTCATCGGGCGCCTGCCGGTGGTCGCGCCGCTTCGTGAGCTCGACGAGGCCGCCCTCGTCTCGATCCTCACCGAGCCGAAGAATGCCCTGGTCAAACAGTACAAGCGGCTGCTCGAAATGGACGGGGTGACCTTGAGCTTTACCGACGAGGCGCTGCAGGCCATCGCGCGCAAGGCCCGCGAGCAGCGATCCGGGGCCCGAGGCCTGCGTTCCATCCTCGAACAGTCCATGCTCGACGTGATGTACGAGATCCCGAGCCTCGAAAACGTCGAGGAGGTCGTGATCGACGAGGACTGCATCACGGCGGGCAAGGCCCCGGTCAAGGTCTTCCGCAAGGAAAAAGAAGCGAGCTGACGGGGCTCGGTGCTGCGGGCCACCGGACGGCGGTGCGGCCTGGGCCGACGCGCGGGCGCACGCCGGCGACCTGTACGACAACGCCGGCGGGCGCAGGTGCCTACCGTCCCGCTGCGCGGCGCCGGGCGTGGGCCTCTTCCCAGCCCGAGGTGCGGAAGACCCAGAACACGGCTTGCCCTTGCAGGTCGCGGTCCTCGCGGGCGAAGAGTTCGATGCGGTTGAGTCCGGGCGCCAAAGGCACTCGTGCCTCGAACGAAAGCTCGCCCTTGGTGGGGTCGTCGGCGGCCACGTAGTACACCTTGTCCCCGCCGCGGAAACGGTCCTTCGCAGGGTTGTAGACCGTCACGTAGAGATCGCGCACGGCCGTCTCGTCGCGGGCGCGGCCGCGAAGGACGATCGTCGGGTCCCCGGTGGACAGAGGCGGCGGGTCCACCTCGATCCGCGGCGGCGTGATCGACAAGATGGGCTCGAGGCGGGCCTTCTTGCCGGCGGCGCGCGGATCGACCTGCTCGGTCCGTACGAAGCCGATTCGATCGCCGATCCGCACGCGCAGGGCTGGACCGAAGACCCCCGTCGCGGAAAGGCGGGTGGCCGCGCGGGTGCGGGCAATCGGCCGGCGCAGGTCGGCCGACCCGTAGATCACCGTACCCGCGGGCGCCGTGACCTTTCGCGTGGGCGGCGCTTGCGCAGCCGGCGCGTCGCTCGCCACGGGCAACACGATCCGCTCGGCGAGCACTTCCGCCACCTTGTTGTCGGACACCAGGATCCGCATGGGGGCCTCGCCGTGCTCGGGGACCTCGCGCAGTTCGAGGTCCAGCGTTCCGGTCTTCGTCGCGCCGACCCCGATGTCTTCGAGCCGCGCACGTCCGGTGTGCAGGAAGACCGCGCTGCCCGAACGGTTGCGCAGGGTGACCCAGGTGTCGAGAGCATCGCCCGGGCCGTCGTTGCGCACGTCCACGCGCACGGCCACCCGCTCTCCCACCTGCAGGCGCCCGTCCCCGTTGCCCTGGATCGATCCGCCGAGCGATGGGTCGTCGAGGACCTGCAGGCCCACGGCGAAGCGGGGACGTTTGCGGCCCTGGGCCACCAGGTCGAAGTGCGTCGTGCTGTCCGGCGAGGTCCGGACATCGCCGGCCGCGGACAGGGACACCAACACGCGATCGATATGGGATCGCTCGTGTTCGCCCACCGCCACCTCCAGGGTACGTTCGACCGTCTCGCCGGGGTCGATGCGGCCGAACAAAAACTCACGCTCGTCGAGGTAGGGGTCCTCGCTGTCGGTGATCGCTCGCACGCGGTAGGCAGGCTGGTCACCGAGGTTCGTGACGCGAGCCTTGAGGGTGGTCGTCTCACCGGCGGCCACGGTGAAGGTGGAGGTCGGCGCCTGGTCCGTCGCCGCGCCGGCGAAGACCACGCGCAAAGTGGCCGGGGACACGTCCGCCGGCGGCGGTTGCCAGTCGATCCCGAGGCTCGCGAGGCTCTGGGTGATGCGTTGCTCCTCCTCGGCCGCGAGTGCCTGCACGGTCGGCGCGAGGCTCGACGGTTCGACCGGGGCCTGCGCGGGGGCTGGTAGTGCCAGGGCGATGCGCGCGCCGATCCGAACCTCCGGGTCGTCGAGCAGCAGGCGGGCGCGCGCCGCGTCGGCGGGCTCGTCCTTGCTCGGTTTTTCGGACTTGCGCCCGACCGACCCCTGTCCAAGGAAGTAAAGCGGCCCCATCGCCGGCGCCCGGCCGGGCGGCGGCGCCATCCCAGCCAGCGCATGATCCAAGGCGCCCTCGCGCAGCCGGGAAAAACGCCGCCGCCCGAAGTACTCGATGTATTTTTTTCCCACGTAGGCCGGGATCGTCTCGATGGTGGGGACCACGCCCACACCCTGGATCGAAACGTCTCCCGCGATGAGGTACTGCGCGATCGTGAGCTTGAGGGCGAGTTCGTCCTCGCCGTAGCGGCGCTCGTACAGGGCTTGCACGGACCCCTTGCCGAAGGTCTGCCGGCCGAGCACGACGGCGCGGCCGAGGTTCTCCAGGCTCCCGGCCACGATCTCCGACGCGCTGGCGGAGAACTGGTTGACGAGCACGACGAGCGGGACGGGATCGTAATCGTAGCGCGTGTCAGCGTAGGATTCGTCGCGGGCGTTCGGGTCCCGGCCCACGGTGGCGACGATCATGCCGCTGGACAAGAAGGCGTCGGCGACCGCCACCGCCGAGGTCAACAGGCCGCCCGGGTTGTCCCGCAGGTCGAGCAGCAGCGCCTCGACCCGCTCCTTGCGAAACGACTCCAGCGTGTCGTGCAATTCGCGTGGCGTGGTCTGGGCGAAGTTGCGGGAGATCTGGATCACGCCCACCTTGTGCGTTTGGCCGTCGCTGGCCGGCACGTCCACGACGGTGCCCACGACGCTGTCGAGCTTGATGATGGCGCGGGTGATGTCGAGGCGCTTGGGCTTGGCGAGGCCCTCGCGCATCACGTAGACGCTCACCGTCGTGCCCGGTGGTCCGCGCAGCAGTTTGACCGCTTCGTCGAGAGTCATGGTGACGGTGGAGTCGCCGTCGATCTGGACGATGCGATCCCCCGGCCGCATGTCCACCCGGCTGGCCGGGTTCCCGTCGATCACGCGGATGACGGTGATGAACCCCTCGCGCATCCCGATCTCGATCCCCAGGCCGCCGAAGCTGCCCTGGGTGCTCGTCTTCATGTCCTCGAACACGCGCGGCGGCAGCAGCATGGAGTGGGGATCGAGGGTGGCCAGGGCGGCGTTGACGACCGCGTACTCCACCTCGCGCCGGCGCTCGTCGTCGAGGTCGGCGTGCTGCCGCACGAAGGCCAGGACGTCGGCGACCAGGATCCCAACGTCCCACAAGGCAGCGTCGTCGGGGATCGGGATCGTGCGCTCGTGGGTGGACACGCGCACCGTGGCGGCATCCTTCCCGTCGGAGAACGACACGATGACCTCGGGCACCTGGCGCTCGATCTCCTCGAAAGACGCGGTGATCATGGCGCTTGGGTCCACCCGGTCCGGATCGAGGTAGTGACGTGCAACGTTCCACAGCGACCAGTCGAGGACACGAAGGCTCGGTGCATGCGCTGTTGCCGCCGCACGGGTCGTCACGGCTCCGTCCGCGCCGGCGCGGGCGAGGGCCGCGTCGAGCGCAAACAGGCCGAGTGCCGTCGCCATCGTCCCGGCAAAGACCATGGAGGGGACGGCGCGGTGCCCCGCGCGAGCACGTTCGTTCTGCACGGAGACCAAGGGTAGCAGACCGGCTCCGGTTCGCCTGGCACCACACGGGTGGCAGGCGCCCCATCGGGCCGGACCGCGCCGGGCGTAGGCGGCGCACGTTGCGGCGATGCGCCCCGGAGGAGTAGGGTGCGCGGGGTCCATGGCGAAGGCGAAACGATCCCGCGGTGCGAAGGGAGCGGCGGCGACCGAGGCGTCGCCCCCGGCCGATGCATCGTCTTCCGCGGGCGCTGGCCCCGAGGAGGATGGGCCGGCGGTGGCAACAGCGGCGCCCGTGGCGCCGGATGGGGCCGCGCGGGCCGCGTCGGGCGCTGGATCCCAAGTCCCCCGCCCGGCCGAGGGGGCCGGTGCGGACCCGCTCGCCGAGATGCCCCCGGTGTCGGATGCGGAACTCGACGCGCTGGCCCGCGAGGTCCTGGCCAAGCGGCCCGCGGCGGCGCCGGAGGGCACCGCTGCGCTCGCGCTGCGGGACCCCGTGTCGGCGTACATGGCCGAGGCCCGGCGCTACCCCCTGCTGACCCGGGAGCAGGAGTACGCGCTGGCGGTCA
>Ga0256839_1001442_pt1 | contig 28740 bp, 23 predicted proteins | sample 354166metaG_FD_185968 | JGI IMG/M metagenome (GOLD analysis project Ga0256839, IMG submission 185968) | Hydrothermal vent microbial communities from Mid Atlantic Ridge, Atlantic Ocean - 354-166 | ecosystem: Environmental > Aquatic > Marine > Hydrothermal vents | place: Atlantic Ocean: Mid... | reverse complement strand
CCGCCGGGGCGGAGGCCGGCGCCAGCGCGAAGCGGCCGAGGCCGAGGGTGGTGCCCTTGCCGAGGCCGAAGGGGCGGGCGGCGGCGAGGAAGGCGGCGAGCCCGGGGCAATCCCGGAGGTCGAGGACGAGACGGCCCAGGAGACCGCCCACCGGCACCCGCCGGCCCTGGCGGGCCGAGGCGCGGTGACCGTCCCACCACACCAGTTCCCGCTCCCGCAGCCGCACCCGCCGCGCCGCCGCGAGGACGGCGCGCACGTCCACGGGACGGTCCATGCCGGCGTGGAAGTGGGCGAGCAGCGCCAGGCGGTGGACGGTGGCGTAGGCGAGGGTGGTCGCGTCCAGCCGCTCCGGCCCCACCTCCCGGCCCCCGCGCCGCAGCCGCAGCGGGCTCGACAGGCGCAGCGCCAGCGCCGGCGTGGGGGGCGGCGCCGGCAGGGGCGGAGGCTCCGTCACCGCCTCCAGTTCCAGGGCGCCGGGCACGCCCAGGAAGGGAAAGCGCGGGGCGAGGGCGAAGGCGTCCACCAACAGCGTGCGCTCGCCCATCGCTCCGCCCACCAGCACGCACTCCGCCACGAGCGGATGACCGGCCGGCAGCCGGCGGGTGCGGGGGACGAAGACGTCGCCCAGGGCCCAGGGTGGCGGGATGCGGTCCACCCGACCCAGCGGTCCCCCTTCCGCCGGCCGCCGGGGACGGAAGAAGCGGGCGCGGAGATCGAGGATCCGCCCGCGCGCCACCGGCGACACGCTCTCCCGCGCCAGGGCCTCGAGCGCGTACCACAGCAGCCCGCGCAGGGCCGAGCCCACGAGGGGCGGTCGCCGCAGCGGCGCCCGCGTGCGGAAATGGAGGGCGAGGCGCAGATGGGGGATCTCCGGCGGCCGCATCCACCGCTGTCCCGCTGGCCGCGCCGACGGTGGTCCACCCCGGCGGCGCCGGCAAGGGGCCGGGGCGAGCGGACCACGGCCGCGGACCTCGGGACGGGGATCCGTCCGATGTGCCGGCACGGACCGTCGTCCCACCGTCCCGCGGCGGCTCAGGGGACGATCTGGTTGATCTCGGTGACGATGATGTCGCTGCCGCCGCGCGCCTTGATCTCGCGGATCAGCTCCGGCAGGCGGGCGCGGGGCACCGCCGCCTTCACCGCATAGCCGGCCTCGTGGTGGAGCGGTGCGATGGTGGGCTCGCGCATGCAGGGCAGGATCGCCACCACCCGCTCCAGATCCTCGCGCCCCACGTTGAGCTCCAGCATCACCCGCTCGCGCGCCGCCAGCACCGACTTCAGCAGCAGCACGAAATGTTCGATGCGGTCGCGGCGGGCCGGGTCCTCCAGCGCCCGCGGATGGGCGTAGAGACGGGTGGAGGAGGGCATGAGCTCGTCGAAGATCACGAGGCCGTTGGCCCGCAGGGTGGCCCCGGTGGCGGTGTTGTCGACGATGCAGTCGGCATCCTCCGGGGGGAACACCTCGGTGGCGCCGTAGGAGCGGACGACGCGCGCGCGGTAGCCGCGCCGGGCGAGCCAGGAGGCGGTGAGCCGCTCGTATTCGGTGGCCACCACGAAGGGCTCGCGGACGGGGCGCTCGCCGGCGAGGAAGTCGCGGGGGGCGGCGGCGACGATGCGCACCGGATCGAGGCCGGTGTCCAGCAGCTCCACCAGCTCCGCCCCCTTCTCCGCCACCCAGTCGGCGCCGGCGAAGCCGAGGTCGCGCGAGCCGACGTGGAGCATCTCGACGATGTTCTGGGGCTTGAGCAGCTTGGTCTCGAAACCGTCGAGGGAGAGGACCGGCCGGTAGCCGCGCCGGTCGAAGGTGAGGCGGATGCCGGCATCGGCCAGAAGGCGGACCACATTGTCCTGCATGCGCCCCTTGGGCAGGGCGAGGCGCACGCGCGGCGCGGGTTCGGAGGCGGTGGACACGGGTGGCGGTTCCGATCGGGTCCGTGGCCGGGTGCGTCGCGCCATATAGAGGGAGCGCCCCGGGCGGTAAAGCCGAGGCTCTCAGCCGCCGGGGCCCGCCGCCGGCACCAGCGGTCGCGGCCCCGACCAGGGCGGGATGTCGCCGCGCGCCCAGTCGGCGCGGAAACGGGCGGCGAAGTCGGCGAGGGTGCCGGCGGCGATGGCGGCGCGGAGGTCCCGCATCAGCTTCTGGTAGAACCAGACATTGTTCCAGGTGAGCAGGATGCAGCCCAGGATCTCGCCGCTGCGCACCAGATGGTGGAGATAGGCGCGGGAATGGTCGCGCGCCGCCGGACAGTCGGCGGTCTCGTCCAGGGGGCGCGGATCGTCGCGGTGACGCGCGTTGCGGAGGTTGACGGGACCGAAGCGGGTGAAGGCCTGGCCGGTGCGGCCGGAACGGGTGGGGAGCACGCAGTCGAACATGTCGATCCCGCGTTCCACCGCCCCCAGGATGTCCAGCGGCGTGCCCACGCCCATGAGATAGCGGGGCCGGTCCGCCGGCAGATGCGGGACGGTGGCCTCGAGGGTCCGGAACATGGCCGCCTGCGGCTCGCCCACGGCGAGGCCACCCACGGCATAGCCGTCGAAGTCCATGGCCACCAGCGCCTCGGCCGATCGGCGGCGCAGCCCGGCCTCGGTCCCGCCCTGGACGATGCCGAAGAGACCGTGGCCGGGACGTGGACGGAAGGCGGCCCGGCAGCGCTCGGCCCAGCGCAGGCTGCGCTCCATCGCCCGCTCCACCGCGGCCCGCGGGGCGGGCAGGCGCACGCACTCGTCGAGCTGCATGGCGATGTCGGCATCCAGCATCTCCTGCAGCGCCACCGCCCGTTCCGGCGTGAGCTCGTGGAGGCTGCCGTCGATGTGGGAGCGGAAGCGTACCCCCGCATCGGAGATCTCCCGGAGCGCCGCCAGCGACATCACCTGGAAGCCGCCGGAATCGGTGAGGATCGGCCCGCCCCAGCCGGTGAAGCGGTGGAGACCGCCGAGACGTCGGATGCGCTCGGCACCGGGGCGCAGCATGAGGTGGTAGGTGTTGGCCAGCACGATCTCGGCACCGGCCCGCCGCACCATCTCCCAGGTGAGGGCCTTGACGGTGGCGAGGGTGCCCACCGGCATGAAGGCGGGGGTGGCGAAGGCGCCGTGGGCGGTCTCCACCCGCCCCGCGCGGGCGGCCCCGCAGGTGGCGTGCACGGTGAAGCGGATGCCGGTCACGGTCCCTCCGGCGGCAGATCGCCGCCCTCCTGGCGGTCCAGCAGACAGGCGTCGCCGTAGGAGAAGAAACGGAAGCGGCGGGCGATGGCGAAGCGGTAGGCCTCGTGCATGCGCTGAAAGCCGGCGAAGGCGCACACCAGCGCGAAGAGGGTGGAGCGGGGCAGGTGGAAGTTGGTGAGCAGCCGGTCCACCACCCGGAAGCGGAAGCCCGGCAGCACGAACAGGCGGGTCTCGCCGGCACCGGCGGCGACGGTGCCGTCGTCGCGGGCGGCCGTCTCCAGCGTCCGCACCACGGTGGTGCCCACCGCCACCACCCGCCCGCCGCGGGCGCGGACGGCCCGGATCGCCTCCGCGGTGGCCGCCGGGATCTCGTATCGTTCGGCATGCATCTCGTGGCGGCGCAGATCGTCGGTCCGCACCGGCGCGAAGGTGCCGGGGCCCACGTGGAGGGTGACGCTGGCGCGGTGGATGCCGCGGGCCTCCAGCGCCGCCAGCAGCCGTTCAGTGAAGTGGAGGCCGGCGGTGGGGGCCGCCACCGCCCCCTCGCGGGCGGCGAAGACCGTCTGATAGTCCACCCGGTCCTGGGCGCGCGGTTCGGGCCGCCGGATGTAGGGCGGCAGCGGCATGGCGCCGTGGCGGTGGATGGCCGCGCGGAGGTCCTCGCCGGCGCGGTCGAAGACCAGCACCACCTCGCCCCCCTCCCGCGCCTCCACCATCGCCGTGAAGTCGGGGGCCAGCACCAGCCGGTCGCCCGGACGCAGGCGGCGGGCGTTGCGGGCCAGCGCCCGCCAGCGGTGGTCGTCGAGGGGATGGATCAGGGTGAGCTCGATGCGGGCGCGGCCGCGACGGGCGAACAGGCGCGCCGGCAGCACCCGGGTGTCGTTCACCACCAGCAGGTCCCCCGGATCCAGCAGCGCCGGGAGATCGCGCACCCGCGCCTCGCGGAAGGGACCGCTTCGGGGCACCACCAGGAGGCGGGCGAGGTCTCGCGGCCGCACCGGCTCCTGGGCCACCAGCCCGGCCGGCAGGGGGAAGTCGAACAGCTCGAGGCGCATGGTCAGCCGGCGGGGAGCGGGCGGCCGCGCTTGCGGTCCAGTTCGGCCAGCACGGCGGGCGAGACGAAACTGGAGACGTCGCCCCCCAGCAGATGGATCTCCTTGACGAAGCGCGAGGAGACGAACTGCACCGTCTCCGAGGCCATGAGGAAGACCGTCTCGATCCGCGGACAGATGCGCTTGTTGTTCGCGGCCATCTGGAACTCGTACTCGAAGTCGGAGACCGCCCGCAGCCCGCGCACGATGAGATCGGCCCCCACCTCGGTGGCGAAGCGGACCAGCAGACTGTCGAAGGCCCGCACCTCGATGCGGGCGCCGTTGGCCTCGTTGGCGGCCATGAGCCCGGCCACGTCCGCCTCCACCATGCGCACCCGTTCCTCCACCGAGAAGAGGGGATTCTTGCCGGCATTGACGGCCACCGCCACCACCAGCCGGTCCACCAGCGCGGTGGCGCGGCGGATCACGTCGATGTGGCCGACGTGGATGGGATCGAAGGTCCCCGGATAGACGCCCACGCGCGTGCGCATGCGCGCTTTTCCCCGTGCTCGCGCCGGTGGCTCAGTCCTGGTCGGCCTCGGCGAGGCGGGCCGCCGAGACCACCCGCTCCTCCAGGTCGAGGTCGATGAGGCGCACGCCCTGGGTACGGCGGCCGGCGATGCGGATCTCGGCAACGGGGATGCGGATGGTGCGGCCGCGGTCGGTGACCAGCATGAGATGGTCCGTCTCCTCCACCGGGAAGGCGGCGGTCACCGGCCCGTTGCGTTCCGTCACCTCGATGTTGACCACGCCCTGGCCACCGCGGTGGGTGATGCGGTACTCGTAGGAGCTGGTGCGCTTGCCGTAGCCCCGCTCGGTGACGGTGAGGACGAACTGCTCCAGCCGCTCGAGCTCGGCGAGGCGCTCGGCGCCGAGGACCCGCGGGGCCGGCACCTCCACCCCCTCGCCGTTCTCTCCCTCGGCCCGCCGGCGGGCGTTCTGGATGCGGATGTACTCCTCCCGCTCCTCCTGGTCGATCTCGACGTGGTCGAGGATGGACATGGAGACCACCTCGTCGTCGCGCCCCAGCTCCATGCCCCGCACGCCGGCGGCGCTGCGCGAGCGGAACACCCGCAGATCCGCCACCGGAAAGCGGATGGCCTTGCCCAGCCGGGAGGCCAGCAGCACGTCGTGGCCGTCGTCGCACACGGCCACGTCCACGAGCCGGTCCCCGCGCTCCAGTCCCATGGCGATCTTGCCGGTGCGCGGCACCTGGACGAAGTCGGAGAGGTCGTTGCGGCGCACCCGGCCGCGGGCGGTGGCGAAGACGGCGTCCAGCTTGCCCCAGCTGGCCTCGTCCTCGGGCAGCGGCAGGATGGTGGTCACCCGCTCGCCCGCGGCCATGGCCGGGAAGAGGTTGACGATGGGCCGGCCGCGGCCCTGCGGGGTGCCGGCCGGCAGTTCCCACACCTTGAGCTTGTAGACCCGGCCGGCGCTGGTGAAGAACAGCACCGGCGTGTGGGTGGAGGCGATGAACAGACGGGTGACGAAATCGCCGTCGCGGGTCCGGACCGCCGAACGGCCGCGGCCGCCCCGCCGCTGAGCGCGATAGGTGGAGAGCGGCACCCGCTTGATGTAGCCGCGGTGGGTGACCGTCACCACCATCTCCTCGCGCTGGATCAGGTCCTCCATCCCGGCCTCGGCCGGCGCCGTGTCCTCGATGTCGGTGCGGCGGGGATCGGCGAAGCGTTCGCGGAACTCCAGCAGTTCGCGCTCGATCACCGCCATCAGCTTCTCCCGCGAGCGCAGGATGGCGGACAGTTCCTCGATGCGGCGGCCCAGCTCCTCGAGCTCGCCGTGGATCTTCTCCCGCTCGAGGGCGGTGAGGCGCTGCAGGCGCAGCTCGAGGATGGCCTGGGCCTGACGCTCCGACAGCCGCCGGGTGGCGGCCCCTCCCTCCCGGCCGGCCTCCGGTTCCACCAGCCGCAGCAGCGGCAGCACCGACGTCACCGGCCAGTCGCGGGCCACGAGCCGGGCGCGGGCGGTGGCCGGATCGGGCGCCTCGCGGATCACCCGGATCACCTCGTCGATGTTGGCCACCGCCACGGCGAGGCCGGCCAGCACGTGCGCCCGCTCGCGGGCCCGGGCCAGCTCGAAGGCGGTGCGGCGGCGCACCACCTCCTCGCGGAAGGCGAGGAAGGCCCGCAGCAGGCCGCGCAGGTCCACGAGGCGCGGGCGGCCGCCCACCAGCGCCACCATGTTGACGCCGAAGGTGGTCTGCAGCGGTGTGTAGCGATAGAGGCGGTTGAGGATCACCTCCGGATCCACGTCGCGGCGCAGCTCCACCACCACCCGCACGCCCTCGCGGTCCGACTCGTCGCGAAGGTCCGCCACCCCGTCCAGCTTCTTCTCCCGCACCAGCTCGGCGATGCGCTCCACCAGCCGGGCCTTGTTGACGAGATAGGGGATCTCGGTGACGACGATGGCGTAGCGGTCCTTGCGGTACTCTTCGATGTGGGCGCGGCCCCGGACCACGATGCTGCCGCGGCCGGTGGCGTAGGCCTGGCGGATGCCGTCGCGGCCCACGACGATGCCGCCGGTGGGGAAGTCCGGTCCCGGCAGATGCGCCATGAGCGCGTCGAGATCGAGGTCGGGATCGCGCAGCAGCGCCACCGTGGCGTCCACCACCTCGGCGGGATTGTGGGGCGGGATGTTGGTGGCCATGCCCACGGCGATGCCGCCGGCGCCGTTGACCAGGAGATGGGGGAAGCGGGCCGGCAGCACCTCCGGTTCGCGGGCGCTCTCGTCGTAGTTGGGCCGCCAGTCGACGGTGTCCTTGTCGATGTCGTCGAGGAGCGCCGCCGCCGCCGGCGCCAGCCGCGCCTCGGTGTAGCGCATGGCCGCCGGCGGATCGCCGTCCATGGAACCGAAATTGCCCTGCCCGTCCACCAGCACGAGCCGCATGGAGAAGGGCTGGGCGAGACGGACCATGGCGTCGTAGATGGCCGCATCGCCGTGGGGGTGGTACTTACCCATGACGTCGCCGACGATGCGGGCGCTCTTGCGGTAGGGCTTGCCGATGTCGTAGCCGCCCTCCCGCATGGCGTAGAGGATCCGCCGCTGCACCGGCTTGAGGCCGTCGCGGACGTCGGGAAGCGCCCGGCTCACGATCACGCTCATGGCGTAATCGAGGTACGAGCGCCTCATCTCCTCCTCGAGGGAGACGGGCTCGACGTGTCCGGCTTCCTGGATGTCGGGCAAGGTCGGATTCCGCGGCTGATGGGGGATCGGACGCTCCGCACGCGCGAAACTAGCGCCGGGTCCGGCCTCTTACAAGTTGCTGCGCCGCAGCACGGGACACCGCCCGTGGCGCCGCGCCTTGCCCGGCGCCGTCCGACCCCCTAGAACCCTTCGCGGTTGCGGCGATTTCCCCGACACGGCGAGGACCGGCGCCATCATGCTGGACAAGACCTACCGCCCGCAGGAGGTGGAGGAGCGCATCTACGCGGCCTGGGAGCGGAGCGGCCTGTTCCGGCCGCGGGTGCGGGAGGGGGCGGTGCCCTACTGCATCATGATGCCCCCGCCCAACGTCACGGGCAGCCTCCACATGGGCCACGCCCTCACCTTCACCCTCCAGGACACGCTGATCCGCTTCCACCGCATGCGCGGGCGCGAGACCCTCTGGCAGCCGGGCACCGACCATGCCGGCATCGCCACCCAGATGGTGGTGGAGCGCAGGCTGGAGGCGGAGGGCAAGAGCCGCCGCGAGCTGGGGCGCGAGGCGTTCCTCGCCGAGGTGTGGAAGTGGAAGGAGGAATCGGGCGGGCGGATCGTCCGCCAGCTCCGCCGTCTCGGCGCCTCGCCCGACTGGAGCCGCGAGCGTTTCACCCTCGACGAGGGCCTCTCGCGGGCGGTGCTGGAGGCCTTCGTGGCCCTGTGGGAGGCGGGGCTGATCTACCGCGACAAACGGCTGGTCAACTGGGATCCGAAGCTGCAGACGGCCCTCTCCGACCTCGAGGTGGTGCCGGTGGAGGTGGACGGTCACCTCTGGTACTTCCGCTATCCCGTGGAGGGAGAGGAGGGGCGGCATCTGGTGGTGGCCACCACCCGCCCCGAGACCATGCTCGGGGATACCGGCGTCGCCGTCCATCCGGACGATCCCCGCTACCGTGATCTGGTGGGACGCCGGGTGATCCTGCCGCTGGTGGGGCGCCGCATCCCGGTGGTGGCCGACGAGTCGGTGGACCCGGAGTTCGGCACCGGCGCTGTCAAGATCACGCCCGCCCACGACTTCACCGACTTCGAGATCGGCCGCCGTCACGGCCTGCCCATGATCGGCGTCCTCGACGAACGGGGCCGCCTCAACGACAACGCGCCCGAGGCCTATCGCGGTCTCGACCGCTTCGAGGCGCGCCGGCGCATCGTCGCCGACATGGAGAGGGCCGGCCTCCTCGAGAAGGTGGAGCCGCACCGCCACATGGTTCCCCACGGCGACCGCTCCGGCGTGCCCCTGGAGCCCTTCCTCACCGACCAGTGGTACGTGGACGCGAAGGTGCTGGCGGCCCCTGCCATCGAGGCGGTGGAGACGGGGCGCACCCGTTTCGTGCCGAAGGCGTGGGAGAACACCTATTTCGAATGGATGCGGAACATCCAGCCCTGGTGCATCTCCCGCCAGCTCTGGTGGGGCCACCGCATTCCCGCCTGGTACGGACCGGACGGCGAGATCTTCGTCGCCCGCAGCGCGGAGGAGGCGCGGGCGAAGGCGCGGGACCACTACGGCCGCGACGTGCCGCTCGAGCGCGATCCGGACGTGCTGGACACCTGGTTCTCCTCGGCGCTCTGGCCCTTCTCCACCCTCGGCTGGCCCGACCGCACGCCGGAGCTGGAACGCTACTATCCCACCGACGTGCTGGTGACGGGCTTCGACATCATCTTCTTCTGGGTGGCCCGGATGATGATGATGGGCCTCCACTTCATGGGCGACGTGCCCTTCCGGGAGGTCTACATCCACGGCCTCGTGCGCGACGAGCGCGGCCAGAAGATGTCCAAGACCAAGGGCAACGTCGTCGATCCGCTCGAGATGATCGAGCGCTACGGCGCCGATGCCCTGCGCTACGCCATCCTCGCCAGCACCGCCCAGGGCCGCGACATCAAGTTCGGCCCCCAGCGGGTGGAGGGCTACCGCAACTTCGTCACCAAACTGTGGAACGCCGCCCGTTTCGTGGAGATGAACGGCGGTCTCCTCGACCCCGACTTCGATCCGGCCGGCTGCCGACTCCCGGTGAACCGCTGGATCGTGGGCGAGACGGCGCGCTGCGGCCGGGACGTCACCCTCGCCCTCGAGTCCTACCGCTTCAACGACGCCGCCCTCGGCCTCTACCATTTCGTGTGGGACACCTTCTGCGACTGGTGGATCGAACTGGCCAAGCCCCTCCTCCAGAGCGCGGAGGCGGCGGTGCGGGAGGAGAGCCGGCGCGTCGCCGGCTGGGTGCTGGCGCAGATCCTCCACCTCCTCCATCCCATGGCGCCCTTCGTCTCGGAGGAGCTGTGGCAGCGTCTGTTCGAGGCGCCGGGCGGCCTCCTCATGGACCGGCCGTGGCCGGAATGGCCCCCGGCGCTGGAGGATCCGGCGGCGCGCGCCGAGCTGGAGTGGCTGATCCGCACCGTCACCGCCCTGCGCGCCGCCCGCACGGAGCTCAACGTCCCGCCTTCGGCGCGGCTGGTGCTGCACCAGCACGGTGCCTCGGAGGAGACGCTGGCACGGCTGCGGCGCTGGGAGGAGGCGATCCTGCGTCTCGCCCGGCTCGCCCGCGTCGACTATGCGCCGCGCGAACCGGAGCCGCGTTCCATCGTCGCGGTGGTGGACGAGGTCACCTACAGCCTGCCGGTGGGCGAGGTGGTGGATCTCGCCCGCGAGCGGGCGCGGCTGGAGCGGGAACTGGGCCGGGTGGAGAAGGAGATCCGCGGTCTCGAGGCGCGGCTGGCCGACCGCCGCTTCCTCGAGCGGGCGCCGGCGGAGGTGGTGGAGACCCAGCGCCGGCGGCGGGAGGAGGCGCTCCGGACCCGCGAGCGCCTGCAGCGGGCTCTCGCCCGCATCGCCTGAGGACCGGACCGTGGCCGTGGACGATCCCTTCGCGCCCGCCCACGTCCCCGCCCGTCCCCTCCATCTGGTGGGCGAGGCGGAGGCCGGAGCGGCGGTGGGCGCCCTGGCGGAGCCGGCCCGTCGCTGGCTCGCCGCCACCGGCTTCACGGCGAGGGCCGGCCGTCTCGCCCTCTGGCCGGACGATGACGGGCTTCCCGCCGCCCTCTTCGTGCTGCCGGAGTCGCCGGGACCGTGGGAGGCGGCGGCGCTGCGGCAGGCCCTGCCGCCGGGCGACTGGCGGATCGTGGCGGGGGCGGATCTCGTGGATCCCTTCCACCTCGCTCTCGGCTGGCGGCTCGCCGGCTACCGTTTCGACCGCTACCGGCAGGCATCGGAGGCGACGCCCCTCGCCCGCCTCGTCCTGGACGAGCCTCCGCGCGCCCGCATCCTCGCCGAGGCCGTGGTCTTCGCCCGCGCCCTCGTCGACACGCCGGCCTCCGATCTCGGGCCGGCGGAGCTGGAGGCGGTGGCGCGGGAGCTGGCGGCGGAACGGGACGGTCGGATCGAGGTCACGAGCGGCGAGGCCCTCGCCCGCGACTTCCCCCTGATCCACGCGGTGGGCCGGGCCGGCGCACGGCCGCCGCGGCTCGTCGACCTGCATCTGCCGCGCCCGGGCGCCCCGCGGCTGGTGCTGGTGGGCAAGGGGGTGTGCTTCGATACCGGCGGGCTCGACCTCAAGCCGGCCCAGTTCATGCGCCACATGAAGAAGGACATGGGCGGGGCGGCGGTGGTGCTGGGTCTCGCCCGGGCGCTCCACGCGCTGGAGGTGGCGGTGGACCTGCGGGTGCTGGTGCCGGCGGTGGACAATGCCGTCGCCGGCGCCGCCTTCCGCCCCGGCGACGTGCTCCGGAGCCGCAGGGGGCTCACCGTCGAGATCGGCAACACCGACGCCGAGGGCCGGCTGATCCTCGCCGACGCCCTGGCGCTGGCCGACGAGACGGCGCCGGATCTGCTGGTGGACGTGGCCACCCTCACCGGCGCCGCCCGCATCGCCCTGGGCCCCGATCTGCCGGCCCTGTTCACGCCCGACGACGGCTTCGCCGCCCTCCTGTCGGAGGCCGGCGCGGCCCACGGCTTTCCCCTCTGGCGCCTGCCCCTCCACGAGCCCTATCTGCGGCTGCTGGAGAGCCCGGTGGCCGACCTCGACAACGCCGGATCGAGCCGTTTCGCCGGGGCGATCACCGCCGCCCTGTTCCTACGGCGCTTCGTCGAACGGGCGGCGGTGTGGGTCCATCTCGACGTCTACTGCTGGAACGACGAGAGCCGGCCCGGCCGGCCCCGTGGCGGCGAGGCCTCGGGACTGGTGCCGCTGGCGCTGGCCGTCGAACGGTGGGCGGAGGCGCGCGGATCATGAGCGCGGACCGGCGCGGCCGGCGGGAGGACTACGTCTACTTCCACCCCGTCACCACCCGCTGGCTGGACAACGACGTCTACGGCCACGTCAACAACGTCCACTACTACGCCTACTTCGATTCCGCCATCAACGCCTGGCTGATCCGCGAGGGTGGCCTCGAACCGGTGCAGGACCGGGTGGTGGGTTTCTGCGTGGAGAGCGGCTGCCGCTACTATCGGCCGGTGCGCTATCCGGAGGAGCTGGAGGTGGGCGTGCGGGTCGCCCACATCGGCAACCGCAGCGTGCGCTACGAGCTGGGCGTCTTCCGCCGCGGCGCCGCCGAGCCGGTGGCCGAGGGCCATTTCGTCCACGTCTTCGTCGACCGTGAGACGGAGCGGGCCGTCCCCATCCCCGCCCCCCTCCGCGCGGCGCTGGAGGCGCTGCGGACCGCCGCCGACCGATCTTCTGGTGCGCCGCTCCCGGCGGCGGTAGAGTGGCGGCGGCAGCGGGACGGGAGCCGCCGGTGACGGAACGGGCGCGCATCCGCATCAACCTCTCTCAACACGAGTTCGAGGTGGAGGGCAGCGAGGCCTTCGTCCAGCGTTACGCCGCGCGGCTGGAGGATCTCCTGGCGCGGCTGGGCGCGGGTGCGCCGCCGGCGGAGGTCCCGGCCGGCGGCCGGGCGCCCGCACCGATCCCGGCGCCGGCTCCCGAGGGGGGGACGGGCCGGCCGGCCCTGCCCGTCTTCGGCGAGTTCATCCACCATCTGCCCACCGATGCCACCGAGGTGGACAAAATGCTGGCGGCCGGCCTCTGGGTCCAGCTCCACGGCCCCGAGCGCAGCTTCGCCACCGCCGAGGCCAGCCGGCGCCTCGCCGAGCACGGCATCCGCATCGGCAACCCCTCCCAGTGCGTGCGCCAGAACATCCAGGCGCGGCGGGTGTTCGTGGTGCGCAAGGGGCGCTATCGCGTCTCCGACGTGGGAGTCGAACACCTGCGGCGGCTGATGGGCGAGGTGGTGCCGGAACCCGGCCGGGCCGGCGGTTGACCGGGGCGGCTGGGGGGCGTAACCCGGCGGGCGACGTCCGGCACCGGACACACGGGAGGAGACGCCTCGTGAGCACGGGCCTTCGCCGCCGGGTGCCGACGCTCGTGATGATGCTTCTCGCCGCCCTCCTGACCGGTCGGGCGGGAGAGGCGGCGGGCGGCGACGGGGTGTGCCGGCTGCTCACCGTACCCCCCGGTTTCCTCGCTCGCTGCGAGCGCAGCAGCCTCGGCATGCGGCTGGTGGTGCGGGACCCCGGGGCCGCCCATCCCCTCGAGCGGCTCACCCTGCGCGAACTGGAGCGCCGCGGTGACGACCTCCTCGCCTGGACCGATCCCCGACGCTGGCTGGAGCGCCAGCTGATGCTGGACACCCGCGGTCTCGCCCGCGCCCTGGATCGTCTGCGCCGCGAGGCCGGCGACCCCACGGTGGCGACGCTCCTGCGGGGGCTGGCACGGCTCCTGGAGCGGCTGGGCGGACTCGCCCTCGGCGCCTGCGATCATCGCCGCTCGCTGGTGGGCCAGCGGGTGCTGAGCTGCCGTTTCGGCCGTGACCCGCTGGAACTGTTCGTCCAGGTGCGGCTGATCGAGGCCGGCGACCGTCGCTTCGCCGTCAACATCACCGCCCTCGACCACCGCCGGCTGCGCCGGCTGGAGGCCGTCGCCAACGGCTTCCGCGGCACCGCCTCCTGACCCCTTGCCGCGCCCGCGGGCGGGGCCAACATCCAGGCCGGGACCGGCTCCGCGGTCCCGGCCGGCGAACGGAAATCCCCATGCCCGAGCCCCGATTCCCCGGCATCGTCCTCGCCCTCCTGGCGCCGGACATCGTCATCAAGGCGCCCGGCACCCGCCGCCGCTTCGTCGAGCGGCTGCGGGCCAATCTGGAGGACGCGCTGGCCCGCAACCGCGTGCCCCACGAGACGGTGCTGCGCGGGACCCGCTTCCTCGTCCGCACGCCCGATCCGGAGGCGGCCGCCTCGGTCCTGCGCCACGTCTTCGGCATCGCCACCGTGGCGGTGGTGGAGGCGGTGGCGCGGGCCGAGCTTGAGGACATCGTCCGGGTCGGCGCCGAGCGTTTCCGACAGGCGGTGGCGGGACGGCGCTTCGCCGTGCGGGCGAAGAAGCTGGAGCGCCATCCCTTCTCCACCCAGGAGATCGAGCGGGCGCTGGGGGCCCCGCTGGCACGGGCGGGAACGGTGGACCTGACGAACCCGGACGTGACGGTCCACGTGGAACTCTCCGGCGGCGAGGCCTTCCTCTTCACCCGCCGCCGGCCCGGGGCCGGCGGGCTCCCCGCCGGCGTGCAAGGACGGGCGGTGGCGCTGGTCTCGGGCGGCTTCGACTCGGCGGTGGCGGCCTGGCGCATCATGCGGCGCGGTGCCGAGATGCACTACGTCTACTGCAATCTCGGCGGCAGCGCCCACGAGCGCATGGTGCTGCAGGTGGTGAAGGTGCTGCACGAACTGTGGGGCTTCGGCCTCAGACCGCGGCTGCACGTGCTGGACTTCGTGCCGCTGGTGGAGGAACTGCGTCGCCGGACCGGGGCCACCCTGTGGCAGATGGTGCTCAAGGTGCTGTTCTACCGGGCCGCCGCCGCCGTCGCCCGCATGGAGCGGGCCGACGTGGTGGTGACGGGGGAGGCGGTGGGGCAGGTCTCCTCCCAGACCCTGCCCAATCTCGCCACCCTCGATCGTTTCGCCGAAGTGCCGGTGCTGCGGCCGCTGTGCGGCTACGACAAGAGTGAGATCGTGGCGGAGGCGCGCCGCGTCGGCACCGCCCCCCTCTCCGAGCGCATCCCCGAGATGTGCGGCCTCGCCCGCGCGAAGCCGGCGGTCAACGCCCGCGTCGGCGTGCTGCAGCGGGAGGTGGACAAGCTCGACCCGGAGCTCCTGGAGCGGGCCGTCCGCGAGCGGCGGGTGATCCGGGTGCACGAGGTGACGGCGGCGGATCTCCGCACCGACTATCTGTTCGTGGACGACATCCCGGAGGATGCGGTGGTCATCGACTGCCGCGAACCGGAACTCTACCGCATCTGGCACGTGCCGGGGGCGATCAACATCCCGGTGGCGCAACTGGTGGAGACCTTCCGCCGCCTCGACCGCGGCCGCCGCTACGTGCTCTACTGCACCTTCGGCACCCAGACGCCGCTCCTCGCCGAGCTCATGCAGCAGGCCGGCTTCGAGGCCTACGCCTTCCGCGGCGGCATCCGGGCCGTGGAGCGGGCGGTGGCGCGGCGGGAGGACGCGGCCCTGGCCGGGGAGGGCGAGGCGGGGCCGTGACGACGACGGCACCGGCCACGGCGGCCGCGGCGTGCGAGGCGGCGGCCCTCGAGGGCGGCTTCGCCCTCTACGTCCACTGGCCCTTCTGCCTCCACCGATGTCCCTACTGCGACTTCAACAGTCACGTCCGCCCGCGCCTGCCGCAGGAGGACTTCCGCCGGGCGCTGCTGGCCGAGCTGGACCGGGCCGGGGCGGAGACGGCGGGGCGTACCCTGGATGCCGTCTACTTCGGCGGCGGCACCCCCTCGCTCATGGAGCCGGCGACGGTGGCCGCCGTGCTGGCGCGGACCGCCCGCTGGTGGCGGCTGCCGGCGGAGGCGGAGATCACCCTCGAGGCCAATCCCACCAGTGCCGAGGCGGCCCGCTTCCGGGACTTCCGTGCCGCCGGCGTCGGTCGCCTCTCGCTGGGCGTGCAGGCGCTGGACGAGGCGGGCCTGCGGCTGCTGGGCCGCCGTCACACCGCGGCCGAGGCGCTCGCCGCCCTCGAGCGCGCGGCCGCCATCTTCCCGCGCTGGAGCTGCGATCTCATCACCGCCCGTCCGGGCCAGACGGAGGCGGGCTGGCGGAGGGAACTCCTGCGGGTGGCGCCGCTCCTGGGCGATCACCTCTCCGTCTACGAGCTCACCATCGAGCCGGGCACGCCCTTCCACCGCCTCCACCGGGAGGGACGTCTGGTCCTGCCCGACGAGGAGCGGCGGCTGAGGCTGGCCGCCGTCACCGCCGAGGTGCTGGGCGGGCTGGGATTCGCCCCCTACGAGGTCTCCAACTGGGCGCGGCCTGGCGGCGCCTCGCGCCACAATCTGGTCTACTGGCGGAGCGGCGACTGGGTGGGCCTCGGCCCCGGCGCCCACGGCCGCCTCACCCTGGGCGGACGGCGCATCGCCACCGTCCGCATCCGCCGCCCCGAGGCCTGGCTGCGGGCGGTGGCGGTGCGGGGCAGCGGCGAGGAGTCCCGCGAGGCGCTGACGCCGCGGGAGATCCTGCTGGAGGGGCTGCTCATGGGCCTGCGCCTCGCCGAGGGTGTCTCCCTCGCCCGCCTGGAGCGGCTCGCGGGCCTGCCGGTCGCGGCGGTGGTGGATACGGCGGCCCTCGAGGGGCTGGTGGCGGCCGGCGATCTGGTGCGGGAGGGGGAGCGTCTGCGGGCGACGGCGCGGGGCCGCGCCCGGCTCGACGCCGTGCTGGCGGCGCTGCTGCGCTGAGGGCGGGCCTTGCCAGTCGCCGGCCGCGTCCCTAATTGTGCGGGCGTAGGGGCGCGTAGCTCAGCGGGAGAGCACTACGTTGACATCGTAGGGGTCGCTGGTTCGATCCCAGCCGCGCCCACCACTCCTTCCGGAAGCCTGCGGAACCGGGATGCCCGGACGCGCCGGGCGGCGACGCCCCGCGACCGGTACGGTTGACCGACATCCGCGCGCCGCCTATATCCCCCTCGCGCCGAGGCCCGGTGGCAGAGTGGTCATGCAGGGGACTGCAAATCCCCGGACGTCGGTTCGATTCCGGCCCGGGCCTCCAGTCCGGGCCGGGGCTTGACAGGCGCCGGCCGGGCTGCTGGAAGGCGTGGTGTCGTGCTTGGTCCGGCGTAGCTCAGTTGGTAGAGCAGGCGGCTGTTAACCGCCGGGTCGCAGGTTCGAGTCCTGCCGCCGGAGCCATCTCCGACCGACGTGGCGGTGTCCGGGCGGCGGTGTGGCCCGACGGTCGCGCCCGGAGGGCCGCGCGGCGAGGGGCCTAGCGCACCACTTCCAGCTCCGTGAAACGCACGGGCATCACCTCCCGCACCTCCACCCGTCCGCTCCCGTCCTCCGCCTTCACCACCACCGCCAGCCGCTGGTCGTCGGGACGGCCGAGCGGCAGCACCATGCGTCCGCCCGGCACCAGCTGCTCCAGCAGTGCCGGCGGGATCCGCTCGGCCCCGGCGGTCACCAGGATGCGTTCGAAGGGCGCGAACTCGGGCCAGCCCAGCGTGCCGTCGCCGATGCGGATGCGGACGTTGCACACGCCCAGCTCCCGGAGACGGCTCTCCGCCTCCGCCGCCAGCTCCTCGATGATCTCCACCGAATAGACCTCGGCCACCAGCTCGGCCAGCACCGCCGCGTGATAGCCGAGGCCGGTGCCCACCTCCAGCACCCGGTCGCCCGGGCGCAGTTCCAGGAGATCCGTCATCACCGCGACGATGAAGGGTTGGGAGATGGTCTTGTCGAAGCCGATGGGCAGCGGCGAGTTGTTGTAGGCGAAGGGCTGCAGCACCTCGGGCACGAAGCGGTGGCGCGGCACCCGACCCATCGCCTCCAGCACCCGGGCCTCGAGCCGGTCCCTGCCCAGCTCCTCCGCCGAGAGCTCGGTCCAGATCTCGATCACCTCCACCATGTGCCGGCGGAGGATGGCGAAGTGGCGTTCCTGGAGCTGCACCGGCCTCTCCGCTGGGGATCGCGTCCCCTCCTAGCAAACCCGCGGGCGGGCCGGCAAGATGCCGCATCCCGTCCGGTCCGCGACCGGATGCCCGCCCGGCCCGCCACCGTCCCCGGCGGTGGACCCCGGTGGCGGGCGAGGGGCACCTGCGGGCCGATGTCCGGGAACATCAGATAGGGGATGCCCCCGGCCGCGAACAGCATCGGCGACCCCGTCGCCACCGGATCGTGGCGGAGGACGGCGCCGGCGAGGAGGAGTCCGCGGCCGCGCGCCGTCGGTCCTCCTCCGGCTCCGCGGGCTCGCCGGAGGGCGGCGGGTCGGCGGCGGTAAGGCCGTGGTGGGGGAGACATTCCGGCCCGCGGCCGCGGACCGCCGACCGGCCCCGCAGCGGACCCCGCCGCTCCGGCACCCCCGTCCGCCGGCCCTCCTCGTCGTCGCGGTGGAAGTCGATCACCACCCGGTCGTCCACGCGTCCGAGCCGGTGGGCGCGGGCGGTGTCGGAGTGGAGCAGCGTGAACGCCCAGGGGCCGCGGCGGGCGTGCATCCCCGGCCGCCACGCCTCGCCGGCGGGGTCGAAGCGGCGCGGGGCGATGCGGGGGAGTTCGCCCGCCTCGGCCCGACGCGGACGGCTCGCGATGGCACGGTTACGCTGGGGGACCGGGGAAGGGCCGTTCACGTCCGTCCCTCGAGGGTGGGCAGCAGCTTGGCCAGCTCGACGGGGAAGGGGAAGACGATGGTCTGGCTGCGCTCGCCCGCGATCTCCTGCAGCGCCACCAGATAACGGAGCTGCATCGCCTCCGGCCGCTCGGCCATGATCTTCGCCGCCTCCAGCATGCGCTGGGCCGCCTGGTACTCGCCCTCGGCGGCGATGATCTTGGCGCGGCGTTCGCGCTCGGCCTCGGCCTGCTTGGCGATGGCGCGGATCATGCTCTCGTCCAGATCCACGTGCTTGATCTCCACGTTGGAGACCTTGATGCCCCACGCGTCCGTCTGCTCGTCGAGGATGCGGCGGATGTCGGCGTTGAGCTTCTCGCGCTCGGCCAGCATCTCGTCCAGCTCGTGTTGGCCGAGGACCGAACGCAGGGTGGTCTGGGCGAGCTGGCTGGTGGCGGCCTCGAAATCCTCCACCTGGATCACCGCCTTCTCCGGATCCACCACCCGGTAGTAGACCACCGCGTTGACCTTCACCGAGACGTTGTCGCGCGAGATCACGTCCTGAGTGGGCACGTCCAGCACCCGCGTGCGCAGATCCACCCGCACCGCCTGCTGGAGGATGGGGATCACGATCACGAGCCCCGGCCCCTTCACCTTCCAGAAGCGGCCCAGCAGGAACACCACCAGCCGCTCGTACTCCCGCGCCACCCGCAGCGAGGCGAGCAGGACGGCGAGGACGACGAGGATCGCCACCGGTACGGACAGGATCATCGCCAGCACCTCCCTATCCCTGGGATCCACGGGAACCGTCCGGGAGCGGGCGCACCTCCAGCACCAGCCCCTCGCGTCCGATCACCTCGACGGGGGTGCCCGGCGCCAAATCCAGGGGCCCGCGGGCACGCCACACCTCACCCCGCAGCCGCACCTCGCCCTCGCCTCCCCGCCAGCGCAGCACCGTCGCCCGCTCATGGGGAAAGCGTTCGGGACCGATCTCCACCCGCCGCAGGCGACTCCTCGCCACCATCCAGCCCGCCGCCATCAGCAGCGTGCCGCCGCCGGCCGCGACCCCGCCCACCAGCCACAGGGAGACGGCGAAGCCGGGCACGTCCCGTTCCATCAGCATCACCCCGCCCATCACCAGGGCGGCGATGCCGGCGAGGCCCAGCACGCCGAAGCCGCCCACGAACAGCTCCGCCACCAGCAGTCCCGCGCCCAGCAGCACGAGGGCGAGGCCGGCGTAGCTCACCGGCAGCACGTGGAGGGCGTAGAGGGCGAGCAGGAGCGAGATGGCGCCGATCACGCCGGGACCGGTGAGGCCGGGACTGTAGAACTCGAGGATGATGCCGTAGATGCCGACCAGGAGGAGGATGTAGGCGACGTTGGGATTGGTGAGGATGGCCAGCAGCCGCGCCCGCCAGTCGGGCGCGACGGTGACCACCTCCAGATCCGCGGTCCGGAGCACCCGCTCGCGACCGGCGAGGATGACGGTACGGCCGTCGAGACGGGCGAGGAGCTCGTCGAGATCGGCGGCCAGCAGGTCGACGATGCCGAACTCCCGCGCCTCCTCGGCCGACAGGCTGCGGGCCTCGCGCACGAAGCGCTCGGCCCATTCCACATTGCGCCCGCGCAGCCGCGCCAGCGAACGCATGTAGGCGGCGGCGTCCTCCAGCGCCTTGTCCATGAGGCCGGGGCGCCGGCCACCGCCGTCCGTACCCTCGCCCTCCTGCTCTCCGTCCGGGGACGGTCCGCCGGGGAGCCCGCCCAGCGCCACCGGTGTGGCGGCGCCCACATTGGTCCCGGGGGCCATGGCCGCCAAGTGGGTGCTCATGAGGATGAAGGCGCCGGCGGAGGCGGCGCGGGCACCGGCCGGTCCCACCCAGCCCACCACCGGGACCGGGCTCGCCAGCACCGTGCGGACGATCTCCCGCATGGAGGTATCCAGTCCGCCGGGCGTGTCGATGCGCAGGATCACGAGGCGGGCGTCGGTGGCGGCGAGATCGGCGAAGCCGCGGGCGATGTAGTCGGCGGTGGCGGGACCGATGGGGCCCTCGATCTCGAACATCGGCGCGCGACCGCCTTCTCCGCGGGACGCCGCCCCCGCGAGGAGGGCGAGGAGGAGGGCGAACAGGCCGACGCGCAGCCGCACGGCGGAGCCTCCGACGGTCACCACCAGTGTGGGCCGGAAGCGCCGGCGAGACAACCGCCGGCGATCGGCTCAGCGGTCGAGACGCCGCCGCAGCGCCGCGAGCGTTTCCGCCGCCGAAGGGAGAACGCTCGGGGTCACCGCCCGCGCCCGCAACGCCACCACCCCGTCGAGGCGGAAGAGGGTGGAATCGGTGTGGATGCCGGGGATGGCCACCGGCAGGGCCACCGCCGCATCGGGCCTGCGGGCGGGATGGTGGAGGGCGATCAGCGGGCCGGGGCCGGCCGGGGGATCGGCGTCGACACCGGCGCCGATCCAGAGACGCAGGTCCACCCGCCCCGCCGCCGCGAGACGGGCGCCGTCGAAGCGCCGCGGCTCGCCGTCGGGGGCGCCGTCGGCGAAGGAGAGCGGCACATTGGTGCCGGTCTGCCAGAGCGCCACCTTCTCGAGGGTCCCGCCGAATCCGCCGGCGAGGGGCAGCGCCACCGCCCGACGCTCGCGGTTGAGGTCGCGGACGAGCCCGGCCAGCATCTCGATCACCGGCTCGGCCCGCGGCGGCGGCAGTTCGGCCGCGTGCCAGATCACGACGGCATAGCGGGCCGTCCGCAGCGCCTCGGCGAGGGCGGCGAGATCGTCACGCCCGGCGAGGGGCGAGGGCGGCAGGCGGTGCCCCTTGACCCGCGCCCGCAGCACCGCGGCGGCACGATGGAGGGTATCGGCGGGACAGGGAATGTCCTCGACTCCCTCCGCCGGCGCGAAACCCTCACCGATGCGGACGATGCGGCGCGTCCGCAGGTGTTCGGCGGCGATGGCACGGGACGGACGGAGGACGCGCGGCAGCAGCCGGGGCAGCACCGTGGTGCCGTCGGTGCCGAAGAGTAGCACCAGATCGGCCCGGTTGCGCACCTCGGCGAGGGTGGCGAGGACGAGGGGCGTGCGCGCGCGCAGCACGGCATCCGCCGCCGGCCGTCCGCCGCGGTCCAGGTCGAGGCCGGCCCGCAGCCGTTCGGCCAGGGCCACCGTCGCGCGGGCGGCGGCCACGTCGCCGCCGGCCCACAGCAGCAGCGGCATGCGGGCGGCGGCCAAGAGATCGGCGGCGCGGTCGAGGGCCTCGTCCCGGGAGGCGGGACGGCCGTCGATGCGGGGGACGGCCTCACCGGCGGCGGCCAGGCGAGCCACGGCCGCCCGGCGGCGCGGGCAGGGCGGCGCGGTCGCCGCCGGATCCCGGAGGGCGAGGGCCGGCACGTCGTCGCACAGGAGGGGGCAGAAGGGACAGAGGGACAGGTTCATGACGGATCCGTGACGGATGTCGTCGCGATCCCGCGGGCGCGCCGGTGGCGTCCGACACGCCCGGGGCGACGGGGCGAGTGGCGATGCCGGAAAGGAAAGGCCCGGTGCCGTGTGAGGCACCGGGCCCGCCTCCCGATCCACTTGGCCGTCAGTCGCCCAGCGTCCACACGGTGAGCTGGCCGCCGAGGCTCGTGTACTGCGACAGGGCCTTGTAGGCACCCACCGCACCGAGACCCGCGGTGTCCTCGGTGAGGCCGGCCGCGAGACCGATCCCGGCCCAGCCGCCGACACCGGAGTAGACGGCGATGTACTGCTTGCCGTCGTGGAGATAGGTCATGACGTTGCCGATGATGCCGGACGGGGTCCGGAACTTGTAGAGGAGTTCACCCGTGGCGGCGTTCACCACCTTGAGATAGCCCTCGAGCGTGCCGTATGCCGCGATCCCACCACCGGTGGTCAGCACGCCGGACCACACCGAGAAGCGCTCGGTGTTGAGCCACTTGTGCTCACCCTTGATGGGATCCCACGCACCGATGGCGCCCAGCGTGTCGCCACCCGGCGCCGGATACATGCGCACCGTGGCGCCCACATAGGGCTGACCGGCGGTGTAGCTCACCCGGAAGGGCTCGTAGTCCATACAGACGGTGTTGTAGGGCACGATCATGAGCCCGAGATCCGGGTTCCAGGCCACCGGCTGCTGGTCCTTGGTGCCGAGGGCGGCCGGGCAGATCCCCTTGGTGTTGACGTCCTCACCCTTGCCACCCTTGTCGGTGGAGTACTTGGGATCCCGGATCGGGAGCCCGGTCTCCATGTCGATGCCCTTCGCCCAGTTGACCCAGGGGAAGGCCTTCTCGGCCACCAGGAGCTCACCCGTGACGCGATCGAGCGTGTAGTTGAAGCCGTTGCGGTCGACGTGGAAGAGCAGCTTCCGCATCTTGCCGTCGACCTCGGCGTCGAACAGCACCATCTCGTTGATGCCGTCGTAGTCCCACTCGTCGTGGGGGGTCATCTGGTAGACCCACTTGGCGACACCGGTGTCCGCGTCACGCGCGAAGATGGTCATGGACCACTTGTTGTCGCCGGGACGCTGGACCGGGTTCCAGGTACCCGGATTGCCCGAGCCGTAGTAGACCAAGTTCAGCTCGGGATCGACGGAGATCCAGCCCCAGGTGCAGCCACCGCCGAGCTTCCACTGGTCGCCTTCCCAGGTCTTGAGGCTGGAGTCCTTGCCCACCGGCTTGCCGAGTTCGGTGGTCTTCTCCGGGTCGAACAGGATCTCGTCGTCCGGCCCCATGGAATAGGCGCGCCAGACCCGCTTGCCGGTGTTGATGTCGTAGGCGGTGAGATGGCAGCGCACACCGAACTCGCCGCCCGAGATGCCCACGTAGACCTTGTCCTTGTAGACCATCGGGGCGGAGGTGCCGGTCTCGCCCTTGGTGGGATCGCCGTTCTTGGCCTGCCAGAGCACCTTGCCGGTCTTGGCGTCGAGGGCGACCAGCGTGGTGTCCGCCTGATGGAGGAAGATCTTGCCGTCGGCGTAGGCGACGCCACGGTTGACGGTGTCGCAGCACATCACCGGGATGACGTTGGGATCCTGTTTGGGCTCGTACTTCCACAGGATCCGGCCCGGCTCGTTGAGGTCGAGGGCGTAGACGATGTTGGGGAACGGCGTGTGGATGTACATGACGTCGCCGATCACCAGCGGCCCGCCCTCGTGACCGCGCAGCACGCCGGTCGAGAAGGTCCACGCCACCTCGAGATCGCCGGCGTTCTCGGTGTTGATCTGCGCGAGGGGGCTGTAGCGGGTGTTGGCGTAGTCGCGATTCTGCATCGGCCAATAGGCCGGATTGGACTGGAGGGCGAGGAGCTCCTCGTTGGCCTGGGCCGACGAGCCGATACCCGCGAGGAGCGCCACCGCAGCAGCGCCGGTCCACAACGACAGCCTTCGCATTGTCACTGGCCTCCACTCTCTGACCCACCGAACCGGACGCACGACGGGAACGGAGGGCTTCCCGTTGCGGTCCTCTCACGGGCCGGCGGTCTCGATGATGGCCACCTTTATACCCGTGGGGTGATACCGTCCGGTTCGCGTACGCCACCGGATTACCACCATGCCGCGGCGGGTTCAAGAGGGGGCGTCGATCATTCGTTCTTCACTCCGGGGCATTCGCGCGCCCGCCGCCTTCCGCGCGGGATGAAGACGTGATACGGATCTGGCGGTGGGTCGGGAGAGCTGGACGTTGAGACGAGGGTGGCGGCGCACTCTGCTCGTGGCGTTGCTGGCGGTGAGCCGCGCCGTGGCGGGGGCAGCTGCGGCGCCGTTCACCGTCGAGGAAGTGGCCCCCGGCATCTGGGTGCATCGGGGGGCGGTCGCGGACTTCGCGCCCGACAATCGCGGCGACATCGCCAATCTCGCCTTCGTGGTGGGGACACGCGGCGTGCTGGTGGTGGACGCCGGCGGCAGTGCCGCCGTGGGGCGCGACTGGGTCGCCGCCGTCCGCGGCGTCACCGACCGGCCCATCCGCTGGCTGGTGCTGACCCACGTCCATCCGGACCACGTCTTCGGCGCCGGCACGGTGGTCGCGGCCGGTGCCCGGGTGATCGTCGGCCATGCGCGCCTCGCCCGCGCCTTCGCCGAGCGGGGGCCGGTCTACGCGGCCAGCATGGAGCGCCTGCTGGGGCCGGAGGTGTTCGCGGGCTCCGAGGTCCCGGCACCCACGCGGACGGTGGCACCGGGCGAACGGCTGCGGCTCGATCTCGGCGACCGCACCGTGGAGATCCGCGGCTGGCCGGTGGCCCACACCGACACCGACCTCACCGTCCTGGACCAGGCCACCGGCACCCTCCTCGCCGGCGATCTGGTGTTCCTGGACCGGCTGCCGGTGGTGGACGGAAGCCTGCTGGGATGGCTCCGCGTGCTGGACGAGCTCGCGCGGCTTCCGGCGACGCGGGTGGTGCCGGGCCACGGGCCGGCCGTGGCCCCCTGGCCAGCCGCCCTCGCGGCGGAACGGCGGTATCTGCGGGACTTGCACGATGCGGTGCGGGGACTGGTGCGGGAAGGCGTGTCACTGGCGGAGGCGCCGGCGCGGATCCCGCCACCCTCCGGCTGGCGGCTCGTCGATCCCGACCACGGCCGCAACGTCACGGCGGCCTATGCGGAACTGGAATGGGAGGAGTGACCCGTGGGACGTCCGGGAAGGAAATGGCCGGCGGTGCTGTCGCTGCTGCTGCTGTGGGCCGCGGCGGGGTCCTCCGTCGCCGGCGAATCGTCGCGCTGGGACGAGATCCGGGCCATGCTGTTCGACGATCGGCCTCTCGCCGACGGCACCGCCGTGCTGGAACTGGAGGCGCCGCAGCGGGCCCTGGACGCGGCCCTGGTCCCGGTGCGGATCCGGGCCCGCGCGGGGGCGCCGCCCATCCGCACCCTGTGGCTGGTGATCGACGAGAACCCGGCGCCGGTGGCGGCGGTGTTCCGGCTGGATCCCGAGCTCGCCAGAGCCGACATCGAGACCCGGGTGCGCGTCAACAGCTACACGCCCGTGCACGCGGTGGCGGAGGCCGTCGACGGCCGCCTCTTCGTGGTGGCGCGCTTCGTCAAGGCGGCCGGCGGCTGCTCGGCGCCGGGCACGCGGGATCGCGGCGAGGCGCTGGCACGGGTGGGGCGCATGAAGATCCGTCCACTGGAGCCGGTGGTGGCCGGCAGACCGGTGCGCGTCAAGATCAAGATCGCCCACCCCAACTACACCGGCCTCCAGATCGACCAGCTCACCCGCCAGTGGATCCCGCCGGACTACGTGACCCGGGTGCGCCTGCGCCTCGCCGGTCGCACGGCGGTGGAGGTGGAGAGCGACATCTCCATCTCGGAGGACCCCACCTTCCTGGTCACCCTGGTCCCGCCGGGAGAGGTGGAGCTCGGCGTGGAGGTGGAGGACAGCTCCGACCGTCGCTTCGCCCGGAGCGTCCGACTGGTGCCGGAGGCGTGAGTCCGACTAAGATCTTGACCTCCGGATAAAGCATACCTTATGTGGAACGCGATCAGGGAGGGAGAGTGCATGCGGCGCTCGAGCATCCGTACCGCCCTGGCGGCGGCATGCGGCCTGCTGGCGGTGACCGAGGTCCAGGCCGGCGCCCAGGGGCTCGTCTACGTCTCCAACGAGAAGAGCGACACCATCTCGGTCCTGGATCCCGCGCAGGATCATCGGCTGGTGGCCACCATCGAGGCGTGTGGTCGGCCGCGCGACATGGAGTGGGATCCGACCAAGCGGTTCATCTATGTCGCCTGTGCGGACGACAGCGAGATCGGAATCATCGACGTCGAGAAGGGCGAACAGGTGGACGCCATCCCCTACATCGAGGAACCGGAGGCCTTCGAGTTCGACCACGCCTTCAAGCGCCTGTTCGTCTCCAACGAGGAAGACGCGGCGCTCTCGGTGGTGGACCTCGAGAGCCGGGAGGTGATCGCCTGGATCGAGACCGGCGAGGAGCCGGAGGGGGTGCTGGTGACGCCGGACGACAAGCAGATCTGGGTCACCTCCGAGGCCTCCAATCTGGTCCACGTCATCGACGGCGAGACCTACGAGGTGCTGGCCGACATCCCCGTCGGCACGCGGCCGCGCCGCTTCGCCATGACCCCGGACGGGCGGGAGATCTGGGTCTCGGCCGAGCTCGCGGGCAAGGTGGACATCATCGACGCGCGGACGTTCGAGGTGATCGACTCCATCTCCTTCCTGCCCCAGGGGTTCCGTCCCGAACAGGTCACCCCCGTGGACGTCCTCATCACGAAGGACGGCAAGCGCGCCTATGTGGCGCTGGGCCGGGCCAACCACGTGGCGGTGGTGGATGTCGAAAAGCGGGAAGTGATCAAGTACATTCTCGCCGGCAACCGGGTCTGGGGTCTCACCCTCACCAAGGACGAGAAGATCCTATACGCCGCCAACGGCCTCTCCGATGACGTCTCCATCATCGACACGGAGACCCTCACCAACGTCCAGTCGGTCCCCGTCGGTCAGATCCCCTACAAGGTCCTCGTCCGGGAGTGAGCCATGCGCACCCTGGCCCTGGTCCTGGCCCTGCTGCTCGCGGTCGCGTCGGGCGCGGCCGAGGCGCAGCGGGCCCGCGCGCCACGACCCACCCTCGTCGTCGGCTATCTCGGCCTCGAGGACGATCCCCGCTGGCAGCGCTGGGAGACCTACGCCAATCTCGAGCTGCGCGAAGCCATGGATCCGGTGGACGGCGCGCGGGTGGCCATGCGCGATGCGCGCATCGTGGGACGCGTGCTGAAGGTGAAATTCGTCCTCGAGGTCCGGCGGGCGAAGGATCTGGACGGGCTGCGGGCGGCCTTCGAGGAGCTGACGGAGGGGGGAGCCCGCTTCTTCCTCCTGGACCTGCCGGCGGAGACGCTGAGCGCCTTCGTGGCGCCGTACCGGGATCGGGAGGTGGTGTTCCTCAACGTCTCCGCCATGGAGGACGAGCTGCGGGGGGAGAAGTGCCAGGCCAACGTCCTGCACGTGATCCCGAGCTTCCGCATGCTCGCCGACGCCCTCTCCCAGTATCTGGCCCACAAGGGCTGGCACCGCATCCTGCTGCTGCAGGGGCCGGATCCGCAGGATGCGCGTATCGCCGAGGTGTTCACCATCTCGGCCCGCCGCTTCGGCAACGAGGTGGTGGAGGTGCGCCGCTTCCTCCCCACCCGGGATCCGCGGGCCCGCGAGCAGAACAACGTACGCCTGCTCACCACCGGCGTCGAGTACGACGTGGTGTTCGTCGCCGATCATCGCGGCGAGTTCGGGCGACGGGTTCCCTACGCCACGGTGCTGCCGCGGCCGGTGGTGAGCCTGCCGGACCACGGTCCCACCATCGGCCTCGTGCCGTCGGCCTGGCACTGGGCGTCGGAACGTTTCGGGTCGCCCCAGCTCAATCAGCGCTTCGAGCGTCAGGTGGAGCACCGCCGGCGCATGCGCGATGCCGACTTCGCGGCCTGGGCGGCGGTGCGCCAACTGCTGGAGGCCATGATGAAGGCGAAGCGCACCGACTTCGCCGCCGTGCGCGAGGCCCTGCTGGCGCCGGATGCCCGTCTCGACGTCTACAAGGGCGTCCCCGCCAATTTCCGCCCGTGGGACCGGCAGATGCGCCAGCCCATCGTGCTCGGCACCCACAATGCCGTCATCACCTATGCGCCGCTGCCGCAGTTCCTGCACCAGCGCAACGTGCTCGACACTCTCGGGGTGGACGAGCCCAACACCGCCTGCCGCCTCTGAACGGGACGAATCACAAGGGAGGTCCGAACGATGACGAAGCGTCTGCTCGCCGCCCTGGCCGCCCTGACCGTCGGGTTCACCGCCGCCGTGGCCGGCGCCGAGGGCTATCTCGGCCGACGGGCCGAGAAGCTGCCGCCACTCAAGATCGGGATCGGCGAGGACGGCTACGGGATGGAGCCCAAGGAATATCGTCTCGTCACGGGCAAGGGTTACAAACTGGACGTGATCTCCACCGGGCTCGTGGAGTGCGAGCTCGTGATGCGGGAGTTCATGGACAACATCTGGCTGCGCATGATCCAGGCCGGTGACGTGGAGTTCAAGGTTCCCTACGTCTCGGTCTTCGAGCTCGACGACGAGGGCGAGTTCCGGATGATCTTCGTGCCGATCCGGCCCGGTGAATACGAATGGGCCTGCGAAGGCATGGAGAAGCAGGGGCTGGTAGGGAAATTCATCGTCGAGTGATCTCCTTCGCCGGGAGCTGTTCCCCTCTCTGACCGGCCGGCGGCGCCTCTCGGGCGCCGCCATCCGTTCCGTCCCCCCGCCGCCGGCGGCGGGCGCGTCGCGGCCGGGATCGCGGGCCGCCGGGGGCATCGACCCCGGTCCCGCGGGAGGGCTCAGTGATCGTCGATCGGGATGGCGTGGGGGATCTCACCGGTGCGCCCCGATCTGGTCACGGTGAAGCTCTCGGTGTCGACGATGGACACGTCGTCGGAGAAGCCGTCGGCCACCCACGGATACCTCTCGTCGTGGGTGAGGGCGAGGCCCCGAGCGCGGCCCCCATGAGAATGGACTTGACCACCTCGCGGCTCTTCACGTCCACTACCGCCACGTGGTTGGCGCGGTTGCCGTCCCGGGACGGGACATCCACGGACATCTCAGGCTCCGGAAGGCGTTCCGCGGGTGCGGGTGGTGTTCGGGGCGCGTCGGGGGCGGCGTCGCGGGGGATCGGGGGTGGGGCGGGGGTTCTCCGCGTCGGGTGTGGGCCTCACTCTCCCTTGCCGG
>Ga0256839_1001441_pt1 | contig 28742 bp, 25 predicted proteins | sample 354166metaG_FD_185968 | JGI IMG/M metagenome (GOLD analysis project Ga0256839, IMG submission 185968) | Hydrothermal vent microbial communities from Mid Atlantic Ridge, Atlantic Ocean - 354-166 | ecosystem: Environmental > Aquatic > Marine > Hydrothermal vents | place: Atlantic Ocean: Mid... | reverse complement strand
TTTAAACTGATAACCCTCGGCAATGAGTAAATTACGCAACGGCACATAATTTTCAATTATGCCATTGTGGACAACGGCAATTACACTATCCGAATCATGAGGATGGGCATTGTTGGTGGTTGGTTCGCCATGGGTTGCCCAACGCGTATGCCCAATACCCGAATGACCGCAAACAGGGTGAATTTTTAAGTTTTCTATCAGTTTATTTAACTTTCCCGCTTGCTTACGAATACTGATGTGGTGGTTTTTTTCATTAATGGCAATACCAGCCGAATCGTATCCACGGTATTCCAGAGTTTTTAAGCCATTAATGATAATGTCAGTGACATCTCTATTGGCTGTTGCTGCGACAATTCCGCACATGGACTATTCCAAATTCTCAAAAATGCCATTCTAGTTGAATTTACTGTTCTTGTCTATTTTTGAGAATTTTTAATTTGCAGCAAACTTGCAAGGTATTGTTCTTCGGCACGAGTCCATAAAGCGTAGGCATTTCTTTTGCATTGATTGGCTAAGTTGATTGCTTTTGAAATTTGACCTAATTGTTTATGTGCTTTGGATTGCAAAAGTAAATAGGGTAAAGCTGGTGGTTGATAAAGAGCCGACTCTTTTAACACATTTAGAGCCTGTGTGGGTTGGTTTTCTTGCAAATAGATTTGTGCTAATGAATTGTTGATTTGAGTAAATGCTTGGTTATCTTCATTGGCTTTTGCCAATATTTTTGATGAATTTAACAGAGCAAGGGCTTTTTTAGTCTTACCCGATTGCATTAAAAAATCGGATTTTAAAACATTAAAATGAACTCTTATTCCTTTTTTGTTGGTTTCATACATGTACTCATCCATTTGGGTTAAATAATTGTTAGCATCGTCTAATTGACCTTGCTTTAACTTTAAAGAGATTGCCATAAATTGGTTTTCAATTAACGCAATACGATTATCAGCTGCCTGTGCTATTTGTTTGTGTTCTTTGAGGTAAATGTCCGCTTTTTTCCATTGCTTGCGAATTTCCGCAATGATAACGGTGTATCTTTTTGAAGCTAACAACATAGCAGTAAAGTCAATTTCAATAGCAATTGTTTCCATTTCTTGATTTAGTTTCCACGCTGCATTGATTTTTCCTTGAGTGATTAACACTTCGATTATTTCATTGAGAGTCGCACCCGTTCCAAAGGCATTATTTAACCCTCGGGCAATGTTTAAAGCTTGGTTTAAGTGGGTTATTGCCTCGGAGTAATTGGCATTTTGTTTGGCTATTCTTGCCATTAATGAGTGGGTTCTTGCCTGCCCAAGTAAAGCACCCAACTTAACAAACAATTCCATCGATTTTTGCACATAGGTTTTGGCTTTTTGCGTTTCACCTAATGTCAGTAAGATTGAAGCTTTGGCTTGATACAAATCAGCCAATGTTTGGTAGTCAGCTGTTTCGTTTAACACCAATTCAAGCTGGGTAAACTCATCAAGTGCCTTTTGAGTTTGCTCTAAAGTGCGATAAAGCAATGCCAACTTGTATTTGGTATCCACTAAAGCGCGGTATTTTTTTCCTTTAAAATCTTTTAATAAAGACAAGTACAAAGCTTTTGCTTCTTCAGGCTTTCCTTGCCTTAATAGAATTCCGCCTTTTTGGTTGCTGGCTTCAATGGTGATTTCTGCAAGTTTGTTGACTGCCAGAACCGTATCGAGCAAGGCTAAGGCTTTGGTGCTTTCACCTTTTAAATCCAATATTTTGGTGATTTCCAATGTTGCCAAATGGTAATCAGAATCATTTTCCAGACACAGTTCAAAATAATTTCGAGCCTCATCCACTTTATGGGCAGCAAAAGCGGCAAGACCTCGCAGGTATAACTCAAGTAAATACGGCTTTTGCGGAAAAACTCCCGAATTTTCTAATGCACTTGAATCAATAGAAAGCTCCCGCCCCAACCACGACAAAGCATTCGAATAGACTTGCGACAGATTTTTGTTGGTGATTTTTTTGTTTTTGATGTAGCCACTTTTATCTTCAATGGATAAAGTGAGCGTAAAATCATCTTTGTCTAGCGATATTTCACTGCTAAGCACTTTTAATTTCGGGCTTAGTTGCCATTGCGTTTCCAAAAATTGTTGATGATTGAGGTTGTTGGGTTTGTCGCTGTAATTTTTTAGGCTTATTTTCGGTGAAAGTTTTAAGAGATTTTGAATAAACAAACCCGAACTGGAATTCAACCATTCACTGCTTGGATTCATGCCTTGAGACGGAATAACCATCAGTAAATTAGTGGATAATGCAGGCATGGGCTTAGGGTTGCGGTTGAATTGCAGATAAATGACTCCTGCAACCACCAAACTTAAAGGCACTAACCACCATAAATTTACAACTTTTTTCTGTTGTTTATTTTGCTTTTTCTCTGCAGTATTTTTGTGTTCAACCTCAGGAATAAAACGCACTCCGAGTCCATAAACTGTTTCAAAATAGCTGTCATTGTGCACTGAGGTGAGTATTTTTTTAAGTTTATAAATGCTTTGATCAACCGAATTATCAGCAACCACTCGACCATTCCAGACGTGTTCAATTAACTGATCTTTATTAAGCACTTTGTTGGGATTTTGCACAAAATAGTACAAGAGTTGAAAGTTTTGTTTCGTTAAATTGATTGAATTTGACTGAAAACTCAGGGCTTTTTTATCACTGTCTAAATGGAAGCCTAAAAAAAAATAGTGCATAAAAAATAAGATTTAAAAAATAATTCAATCATAACACCTCCAATGCTCAAAGCCAACGATAAAAAAGCCTATTAAAATGTGAACCAGTTCAAATTTTTACCCGCAGTCATAATTGAGTCATAATTTGGAGGTTATAAATCATGCTTCAAACATTAAGTTTGTCTCTTTTTTCCCTATGATTGAATCCACTTAAAAACAAAGAGACAATGCTATGGAACGAACACCTTATGAGTTAATTATTCTGATGCTTCTATTTTTATCGGCTTTTTCGATTGCCAATGCCAAAGAGGTCAGTTTTGCACCTGCTCAATTATTATCCATTGATACCAGTCCAGGTGGAGCCGCGTTATTTTCGAATATCGTTTCTGCTGATATGGATAATGATGGGGATAAGGACATCATTATTTCACAATTCAATGGTTCAACAGATGAAATCAGTTGGTTAGAAAATGATGGCATTGACTTAACAGCCTTTCCACAACATATAATCTCTACAACAACTCAAGACTTTAACGCCTTAAAAGCGATTGACCTGGATGGCGATGGTGATATTGACGTGGTTGGTACCGATAAATCAACAAATGAATTGCTTTGGTTTGAAAACAATGGGACAGCATCAGCATGGGCAACCCATGTTATCTTCGGCGGGGCAAACCTTAATAATGTCAAGGATTTAAGTGTAGCAGACCTTGATTCCGATGGTGATTTAGATGTTGTTGTTGCCGCCGATACAACACCCAACCTTTATTGGTACCAAAACGCAGGCGATAGCTTGACTTGGACAGAAAACAACACGGGTATCGTCACTGCTGGCAATATTTCCAGCATTACCACAGGTGATGTAACCAACGATGGAACAGTTGATATTGTTTACGGTTTAACCTCTGGCTCTCCCTATATAAAAATTGTAGCTAATGTCGCTGCCGTTGGCACAGTATGGTTGACCTCAACAGTGGCTACTGGACTTTCAGCAACTATTGGCGATATTCAAATCAAAGACCTGGATTTAAATGGTTTAGCAGAAATCTACTACCTCGGCAATAATAGTGATTTAATTCAACTCACCTACGATTTAGCAACAAGCAGTTGGAATCCTTTAATTATTTCCTCCAATACGTGGGGAGAAATAAATTTTATTGATTTTGATAAAGACGGTGATACAGATATCTTAGTTGGAAATAGCCTCAATTTTTCATGGCTAGAAAACGATGACTCTTTGGCGGGTTCTTGGACCGAACACGTGTTGATTAGTGGCTTAAGTACAGCCATTAAAAATGTTCATGCAACGGATTTGGATAACGATGGCGATATGGAAGTCATTATTGCTAAAGAAGAGGATGGTTTTGTTTATGCTTACGAAAACTTACTGTTTCATTCATCCGCTCAATTCGATTTAACAACAATTTTTGATAGCTCGCATACCGATGCTTATCATGTCGTCGCAGGTCTACTTAACGGCGATCAATATCCTGATATTATCTCTGCCAATAACAGTTCAACTGGCATGGAAATATTTTTCTTTGCAGGTGATGGCTCAGGAGGTTATGCGGCGGCGACAACTGTGTTAAATGTTGCCTCCACCACTGACAGTCAAATCAGCGCTATCCAATTGGGTGATATGGATAAAGATGGAGACATTGATATTGTTTTTGCTGCCAAAGGCAATGAAAATATCTATTTAATCGACAACCAAATGAATGCAGGGCCCTTTGCTGCTTCAGGTAAAAGTGCAGCAGGTGTTCTATGGGGCAGTATAACGACACTGGCTACGGCATCAGGACAATCTGATGAAATCCAGTTAGCCGACATTAATGCTGATGGAATGCTTGATGTGGTGGCATTTGATAAATTAGGTGACCGCATCATTTGGTTAAACAATGATGGCTTATGGACACAAGGTATTATTTCCGACGCTTATAATAGCCCCTTGGATTTAGCCGTGGCTGATTTCAATAATGACGGAACTTTAGATGTGGCGGTCTCTAGCAATTCAACGGTTACTCGTTGGTTTTCCAATGACAATGGCGATGGTTCTAGCTGGATCCAAAATAACGTCGCATCCCATACAGGTTACCAAATTGATGTCGCAGATATGGACTCAGATGGTGATATAGATATTATCGCCAGTCGCAATACTGGCAACACGATTACATGGTATGCCAACAATGGCACGGGCACATCGTGGCAAAGTCATGACACACAAATACCAATATCGAGTTTTACGCGTGAATTGCAAGTAGAGGATGTTAATAAAGATGGCAAATACGAGATTCTCACACAAACCAATGCTGGAGATTTTTCTTTAATTGCAAAAGATGAAAACAGCCTATGGTCGCTCCAAGTCATCCAGTCGGGGTTGGATATTCCTTCTTCTTTCACGTTTACTGATTCTGATTTTGACGGTGATTTGGATATTACGACCAAAGGCAGTTTATCCAATGAACTCATCACCATAGAAAATCGAGGTGGACAATACAGTGTCGACTATTCTTTGCCACCAGCACAAAACCGAGAAGATTCACAAACCTTCGCAGCGGCAAGTTTTACTGTTTCTCATAACGGCACATTACTTGATGGTGATATGCAAATATCAACCTTTCATCTTGGTTTTATAGCCGGAACAGGTTGCTCAGGTCCTTCGTTTCCTTCCTCTGATTTCAACCCGCTGATTTCAAATATTAGTGTTTACCGTGATGATGGCTCGGGAAGTTTTGAGTTGTTTTCAGATACTTTAGTTTATGATGAAGCCGGTCCTTTTACTTTAGTCAGCGGACAAATCACACTCAATTTACCCGACCAAAATACTGATTTGCAAATTTTTCCACAAACAAGCAAAGATTATTTTATTGCCTTAAAAGTTCGTCCAACAGCCTCAACACAAACCTGTCACGGCTTTGAGATTTATCCTTTTATAAGCAATGCCGTTGATAGCTTGGTGTTTGACACTTTTAGAGCACAAGACAGAGACAGTTTAATCAAACTTAATGGAGCATTCACTACTGAAGTTATTCCTGAGGAACAATTGATTGTTGCCTCAACCAATAATGCCCCAATCACAACTGGTATTGCTGATAAAATATCCATGGAAGCCCTACCATTCACAACCGATATAAGCACAGATTTTAGCGATGCCGATGGCGATACTTTAAGCTTTAGTGCAGGAGGACTGCCCTTAAGTTTAACGCTCAATGCTAACACTGGCATCATCACAGGAACACCAACTGCTACAGAAGCTACCAACTCCCCCTTTAACATCACTGTCATTGCGACAGATCCACAAGGAGCAACGACCAACAGCCAATTTAACTTGGTGGTCAATCCTTTTGTTGAAGAGATTTTTACTGATGGAATGGAGTAACCACACTAACCAAGACATTCCAAAGGAGTGCCTTGGTTTTTTTACTTTAATCTCAACCTTTCTCAGGCTTCTGCCACCCTTCGATGGTTCTTTGTTTGGCTCGCGAAAGGGTTAACTTTTGTGCATCTGCATCTTTAGTGATGGTACTTCCTGCGCCGATGGTTGCACCTTTACCGATTGTCACCGGTGCAATGAGTTGTGAATCTGAACCGATAAAGACATCGTCTTCGATGGTGGTTTTAAATTTATTTACGCCATCGTAATTGCACGTGATGGTGCCTGCACCGATGTTGCAATTATCGCCTATTTCACAATCACCTAAATAGGTCAGGTGGCTGGCTTTGGAATTGTGCCCAATGGTTGTTTTTTTGGTTTCGACAAAGTTGCCAATTTTAGCTTTTGTAGCCACTTTTGTTCCTGGTCGTAATCGAGCAAAAGGACCAATATCGCAATCGCCTTGAGTGACTACCTCCTCTAGCATCGAGTGTGGTGCGATGCGCGTGCCTTTACCCAATGTGCAATTTTTGATGATGCAATAAGCCCCAATAGAGACATCATCGGCTATTTTGTTTTCTCCTTCTAATATAACACCTGCATCAATGCTTATGTCTTCACCGCAGTCAACAAAACCCCGAATCTGCACACTGTCTGGATCGCGCATACTCACGCCCTGCAGCATCAGATTTTCACGCAGCATTTGTTGCTTTATGGCTTCATTTTTTGCCAATTGCACCCGATCATTTATGCCGTTTATTGTGCGTTGGTCTTCGACTTGAACTGCTTTAAAACTCTTATCTTCTTTATGCGCCAGTCCAATAATATCGGTCAAATACAGTTCCCCTTGGGCGTTATCGGTATTAATTTGTGCCAACCACTTTTTCATGTTTTCCGCAGTCGTCATGATAATCCCCGAATTGACTTCATTAACTTGTCTTTGTTCAGGGCTGGCATCTTTTTCTTCGACAATGGCACTGATAAAACCATCCATATTTTTAATTATACGTCCATACCCAAATGGGTTACTTACTTGTGCAGTCAACACGACTGATGGGTATTTTAGCAATTGAGTCAAATCTTTTACTTGAATCAAGGGTGCATCACCAACGAGCACCAAGACTTTTGCATTATCATCAAGCAATGGTAAAGCACATTGAACCGCATGCCCTGTACCGTTTGGATTGACTTGTTCCACCCAATGAATTTCTTCACCGCTTAAATGGTGCTTGAGTTGTTTTCCTTGGTGACCATAAACCATAATGACTTTATCGGGATTGAGTGCATAACTGGTTTGTAAAATATGCTCAATAATGGTGCTGCCCGCAAAAGGGTGTAACACCTTAAGTTTTTTTGAATTCATTCGCGTGCCTTTGCCCGCTGCTAAAATAACAATATTAAGTGAGTCAACCATATTAAATTTTCGTTAAAAAAGAACCATTTTACACCAACTTTTAATCTTCAAAGATAAATTTGTTTCTTTGCCGTTCTAATCAGGTAGAATAGTGCAAAAATTTATTGAGATATTCATGTCATTAGACACTATTAGCACATTTAATTACCGAGTCTATTACGAACACACCGATGGCGGCGGCGTGGTCTATCACTCCCGATATTTGAACTTTTTTGAGCGTGCACGGACTGATTGGTTAAGGCAACGAAATATTATTCAATCAGATTTACAAAACAAGCATAATATTATTTATGTCGTTACTGCTGCTAATATTCAATTTAAAAAACCCGCTCGGATGGATGATACGTTAACAGTAACATGCAAAATGACAAAAATAAAAAGAGCAACAGTTGAATTTTACCAAGAAATGCACAACCAAGACGGTTTATTGCTGGCTACGGTCGAAATAAAAGCCGCAAGCCTTAAAGCCGATAGTTTTAAAGTTGTTGCCTTTCCACAATTATTAAAAGAGGATTTATTAAGTGAACCAAGATTTTAACTTTATAGAATTAATCATGAATGCCAGCTTGCCTGTTAAAGGCGTGATGTTTTTATTGGTATTGGCATCGATTTCATCGTGGTGGATTATTTTTGCCAAATGGATGAGCCTTAAAGCGGACAGCAAAAAAAGTAAAAAGTTTGAAGACACTTTTTGGTCAGGTGTTGATTTAAACCGTTTATACGACACCATAGTTAAAAAGAAAAAGAAACCCACAGGCATGGAACAAATATTTGAATCAGGTTTTCGCGAATTTTTACGTTCGCGTAAAGCCTCGCAATCTGGGGTCAAAGCCACTGAATCTGCCGATAGAGCCATGCGTATTGCACTCAATAAAGAATTGGATGGGCTTGAACGACACCTGCCCTTTTTAGCAACTATTGGATCAATCAGCCCTTATATAGGCTTACTTGGTACCGTTATTGGCATTATGATTTCATTTCATGCCTTATCCAATGTCACCCAAGCCACCATCGCCTTAGTGGCTCCTGGGATTTCTGAAGCACTTATTGCCACAGCCATGGGCTTGTTTGCTGCCATTCCTGCGGTTATTTTTTACAACAACTTCAACGCTAAAGTAGAACGATTGTATAGCTCTTATGATATTTTTAAAGAAGAGTTTTCGACAATCTTACACCGTCAAGCAGGAGGTTAAATCGTGAGAAGACGCAGAAAAGCCATGGCAGAGATTAATGTAGTGCCTTATATTGATGTCACCTTGGTTCTCCTTATTATCTTTATGATAACCACGCCTTTACTTAATTTAGGCGTTGAGGTGAGTTTGCCCGAGTCCAATGCCAACACCGTATCAATTGAAACCGAACCCGTGATTATCAACATAGATAAAAATGGGCAATTTTTCTTAAGCAAGGGCGGAGAGTTTGAAGCCATTGATGAATCACAACTCGAAGTCAAACTAGCTGCTTTCTTACGCGCAGACAAAAAGCTGCCCGTATTAATTGGTGCAGACAGAAAAGTCGACTATGGTCGTGCTTACGAAGCTTTAGTGGTGGCACAAAAAGCTGGTGCAATGAAAGTTGGCTTAATTTCTGACCCAGTATCAATGGACAAATAACATTTTAACCCATGCTTGATACCCGAATAAAATTTCTTGCCAGTTTATATACGGCACTCTTGATAACAGCGGTTATTGGCTTGCTATTATTTGGCGGATTTCAGTTCAAATCAAAGCCGGTTAAAGGGCAAACCATTCAAGCCATTATGGTTGATGTATCGCAATTGAATGTTAAACAGAGCAGTAAGAAACCAAAAAAAGCAAGTAAACCTGTTAAAATAAAAGAAGCCAAAAAACCAAAAGTCACGCCTGCAAAGAAACAAGCACCAAAAAAGGTTGTGAAAAAACAACCAAAACCAATAAAAAAGAAACCTGCAATTATTCCAAAAAAGGCAAAGCCAAAAATTGATACCAAAGTCTTAGAAAAAGAGCGCAAAGAACAACAAGAAAGAACCCGAAAGAAAAAAGCCTTAGAAAAGCGTAAGCGCGAAAATCAAAAGAAACTTGAAAAAGCCAAGCGTGATTTAGAAGAGCTGGCTAACAAAACTAAAAAACCAACAGAAAATAAACAACCCAACACAAGCACAATCAAAGGCAAATCTGAAGCCGATAAACGCAATGAACTCCTGTCACTATGGATAAATGCGGTACAAACTGCCGTTTATCAGCAATGGAGCCAACCCGCCTCAACCAAGCAGTACATGCAATGCAGTGTAAAGGTTCGTCAAATCCCTGGCGGTGCCGTAGTTAATGTCACCATCGCCTCACCCTGTAACGCCAGTGAAATAGTCAAAAAGTCCATAGTTGACGCCATCATGAAAGCCGAACCACTGCCCTACAAAGGCTTCGAAAAAGTCTTTGACCGCAATGCCATCTTTACATTCAAAGCACAAGAATAATAAAAACACCAATGCAGTTAAACTGTCTCGATTTTCAACTGGCACAGTGGCAAATTATTGCATTAATGATATTTTTATAGACCCCTAGCCCAACAATCCATTAATCACGTCTTTATTAATCACTGACTGTTTAGCTGTTTCTAGGCGGTGAGCACGAACGATGGTTTTGAGGCCTTTGAGGGCGTCTTCGAAGTCGTCATTAATGACAAGATAATCGGCTTCGCCGTAGTGTGATATTTCGTTGAGTGATTTTTTCATGCGTGCGTCGATAACTTTTTTAGAGTCTTGTCCGCGGTTTTCTAATCGGTCGCGTAGGGCTTGGATACTTGGTGGTAGGATAAATATACTCACTGCATCGGGGCGACGTTTCTTTATTTGTTGTGCACCCTGCCAGTCAATTTCTAATACCACATCGTGCCCTTCGTGCAGCATTTTATCGACTGATTCTTGAGAGGTTCCGTAGTAATTGCCAAATACTTCTGCGTGTTCGAGAAAATCACCTGCCGTTATTTTTTGTTTAAATTTTTCTTCATCAATAAAAAAATAATGGTAGCCCTCAATTTCACGTGAACGTGGTGCACGAGTGGTGGATGAAACCGATAGTTTTAGGTGATTGGTGTCTCGGACGAGGGCATTAACGAGGCTGGTTTTGCCTGTGCCAGAGGGTGCAGATACGATAAAAAGTGTGCCGATTAATTTGCCTTGCATAGTCAATTACTCGATGTTTTGAATTTGTTCACGCATTTGCTCAATTGCTACTTTGAGGTTGATGCTCGATTGTGAGGTCAGTATGGTAGCAGACTTTGAGCCTATGGTGTTAGCTTCGCGGTGTAATTCTTGTATCAAAAAGTCTAATCGACGACCAACGGGTTCATCCAGCTCAATCACGCGATGAATTTCTTTGATGTGAGTGTTGAGTCGATCTGTTTCTTCGATAATGTCGGCTTTTTGCAACAACATGGCGAGCTCTTGTTCAAATCTATCTTCGTTGTGTTCGACATCTATTTCTTCAAGTTTTGCTAATAAGCGCTCTTTTAAACTTTTTTGAATTTCGGGTATGTGTTGTTCAACTAAGTCTTTGGTTTGACTGATGACGGATAATTTTTCAAGTAATACCGCTTTTAATGCTTCTCCTTCACGAATACGAGCTTTAAGTAATTTGGCAGAGACTTGTTGGATTAAATCCAAGGTGGTTTGTTCGAGTTCACTGGTGTCTTTGGGTGATTGTATAACCAATTGTGGCCATTTTAAAATGTCCATGGTGTTAAAGTCGGTTTTAATGCCTATGACTTTTTTGTTGACCACGTCACTGCAGGCTAATAATTGTTTGAGTAAGGGTGTGTTGATACTCAGTTCATTAATATCGGCATCGGGATTGGGGTAATATTTGATAAATATTTCCACTTTGCCACGATTAAGGTAGCCAGTAATAAGTTTGCGGATTTCACCTTCGGTTTTACGTAAAAAATCGGGTTGACGAATAGTAACATCCAAAAAACGTTGATTTACCGAGCGCATTTCGCAGGTGAATCGACCAAATAGGGTTTGAACATCGCCATTAGCGAAAGCGGTCATGGATTTGAGCATAGTGTATTTACTGTATTTTTTCGGTATTATAACGCATTAAAAAACCCATGTGTAATGTCATGGGCTTTTAAATACTCAAATCCCGAAATGCTCGTCAAATTATTTTAAATACTCGGCTAAGTCAGTGCTGCCACCGATGTGCTTTCCATCAATAAATATCTGTGGCACGCCCGCCCCTCCTGTGAGTGCACGTGTTGTCACGTGAGTTGCGTCTTTGCCGATGACGATTTCTTCATAATCCATGCCTTTTGCATCCAACATTTCTTTGGCTTTTTTACAAAATGGGCAAGTAGATTTGCTTACGATTACGATTGACTCGGGAGCTTTGGCTTTCGGATTAAGGTGTTTTAACATGGTATCCGCATCGGATACGCCAAATGGGTCTCCAGGTTTTTCTTCTTCGATAAACATTTTTTCAATTACGCCATTTTTAACAATCATGGAATAACGCCACGAGCGTTTACCAAAACCAATTTCAGATTTATCCACTAACATACCCATGCCTTTAGTAAATTCACCTGTGCCATCGGGCAGCATTTTGACGTTTTTAACTTTTAGGTCATCTGCCCATGCATTCATCACGAATGTATCATTAACACTAACACAGTAAATTTCATCAATGCCATTGGTCTTTAGAACGGGGGCTAATTGATCGTATCGGGGTAAATGAGAGGATGAGCAGGTTGGAGTAAATGCACCTGGTAGTGAAAAAACTGCCACGGTTTTATTGGCAAATAATTCATCAGTACTCCATTTGTGCCAATCAAAATTGTGACGAACGGGAAAGGTGACTTGTGGTATTTTTTGTCCTGTTTTATCTTGCATAGTATTTTCTCTTAGTTTGATTAATTTATGGTTCTATTATTGTTTGGACTTGGTCTTTTGTAAAATTGAATATATCTATCGCTATATTCTAAAAAACATATCATTCTATTTTTTGAGTGTATTATTGATAATAAATTTGATTCCTTCCATTTGATTTTGCCTTATAAAGACACTGGTCAGCAGCGTCAAACCAACTTCTTAGATCGCAATTGTTTTTATCGATTTCTGCGAGTCCAATACTAACTGTGTAGTTAACCACTTGAGTGTTTTTGTGGTTGATGGGCTTTATTTTACTTTGAATTGATTGGGAAATTTGGATTGATTTTGATAGTTGGTAAGGAATAACTGCAGCAAACTCATCGCCTCCAAAGCGACCAACAATAGCGTCTTTTGGCATCGATTTTTTAATACTCAAGGCAATACTTTGTAAAACTTCATCGCCAATAGAGTGGCCGAATTCATCATTAATACTTTTGAAATTATCAATATCAACAAGAATGATTGATGCGGTTTTGTTTGTGTTTTTACAATTTTCAAGCATGAGCTCTACTTTTTCTTGCCAAGACCTTCGATTGTATACGCGTGTTAAAAAATCAACCTCACTTAATGTTTTTAATTTAATATTTTGTTTTTGAACTTTTCTAACAAGTTTATAACTACCAAGACTGACGAAAAATGTATGTAACAGCATTATAGGTAAGCAAGCCAGAATAACAGCCGTGCTGGTGTAGGGCTGAAAAGCGAATTGGGTAAAGATTGTTGGGAGTAAAATACCAGCAAGAGCAAAAGGAAGTGATCTTAACCATAACATTTTAATGCCACTACTAATTTTGTCAGCGGTTGTGATGGTTAATAATAGTACCGAAGGGAGTAAGTTAAAATGCAATAAAGAAGCCCAGGTGCCAGCAATAAATGAGTCAAAAATTAGATTGTTTCGTTCCGAAACAAATGGGGTTTTGCTTTTTTTTGCTCTTAAAAATGCAAAATAAGGCCAAAAATAACAAGTAAATAACCACCACAGCCAATATGGGTAAGGCGAATTATTTTCAGACAAAACAACAGCAATCGGAATACCTCCTAAGCCCATGCCCAAGATACGGAATTTGTAAACAATTGTCGGCATAAAAGTTTTATGCTTGTCACTTATCTTTTCGTTATGCATTCTTTACCTTCTGTTTTTATAATCCCCTAATCCTTATACCCAAGCTTAGCATATTTTTTATCCCTGTATAGAAGTTCTCACGATTTAGACTTTTTTGGTTCATTTTTATGGTTGATTAGACCGCTGAGTTTCCTATTCCTTTCAATTTATGTAATAAGTGGGTGAAAAATAAGTCCTGCCGTTCTTTCCAATTGCTTTAAGTCTAAACTGTTTGTTTTTAATGTTTTTTCTGTTGAGTTTTATTTCAAATCCATTGTTGGGTGAATTGGGATCAGAAATCTCTGGAAATTGTTGTTCTATGCCTTCATTTTTATTTCTGAAATTTGTAATCTCTATTTTCTCAAGACCTTCAAACCAAAGCGATTGTATGCCGATGCGATCTAAAATTACCCAACCCGAAACCCTAACTTCAGACTCATTGACTTGTGAATTGACATAAAATAGTGGCGGAATATCGCACTTTCCCTTATCATTAATTTTAAATAAGTGAAACTGTTTGTTACTTTGTTCAATATTAACCGTTTCAAGAAAATTCATTTGTGGAAAATAGTGACACAGCTGTGCATAATATTTGCCTTTATTCTTGAGCTTGAGTGTTGAGTCTTCAACCACTAATAGGGCTTTTTGTCTGAAGCTCGATGGTTCTTCCAGTAACATGCCCATTATTTGAAGTTGTTTTTGCCTGCCGTGTTTAACGTTTTTTTCATGGGACAACACTTTGATATCATCTGTTGTATTCAGTTCAAATGCCAACTGAGCAGCAGTCATAAAATAATCAGCAACTAAATTATTTACACCTAAAACTTTAAGGTTTTTATCCACTTCTATTGACAGTTTGTTCCATCCAATGGAATTATCTAAGATTCGTGCTTGGATAGTTGAGGTTTCTTTTTTATTAAAGGTCAAAACCAACAACAGAAGCAATGAAAAAACACCTCCGCTTACCACCGCTAAATTAATCAACCTTTCATGTTTTGGCAATAAAAATGAAACCAAAATCAAGACGGGAACATAAGAAATCAACAACCAATGAACTGTTGTTCGTAACCCATCGGCAAATAAACTGGTTATAAAATAAAATAAGGCATGTAACCCAGCTGTTAACAATACCCACTTAATGACTCTGGGTTGTTGCTTAATCTGTGTAATGCCTTTGAACCAAACAAATAGCACCACGGGTGTAATGACAATAAATTGCGAGAGGGCAAAATTGAGGTTGCTCAGTTGAAATTCCCATGGATGTCTGCGACCAAACTGGAAAACAAAAAGAGCGAAATCGTGGCGGGCATTAAAATACAGTATCGGCAATAACCCCAATAACCCAAGTGGCAAAGCAAGCATCAAAGCAGGCTTAAGCACCCGTGGTTCTTTATAATAGAGTGCAACAAAAGCGATACCTGCAAAAAACAACCAAATCCACATTCTCACATGCACATTAAGGCTCATTGCCAAGAGTAAACCTAGGGTAATCCAATCTTTAATTTTGTTGTATTTAATCGATTTAACAAAGAAGTAACTCAGCCAAAGCACAAAAAACAACAGCCAAACATCAGGTAATGCCATGGTTGCAATTAAGACCAACAAGGGAATAGATAAAATTATGAGTGTCTTTTGAGCTTTAACGGCAAACTCTCTTGCCAGTAAAAAAGCAGCATAAAGTGAGCCAATAAAGCTCAAATAAGAAAATAATCGCAGGGAGAAATAATGATTTCCAAAGACTTCTGTTCCAAGACGAATCATCCAAGGATTCCATCCGGGTACTTCTGCATAAGACCAATTTAAATGTTGCGCTTCTAACCAATAAAAAGCTTCATCTCCAAACAATTGCATGTTAATGACTAACCAAACCTGTAAAATTAACAGGCTTAAAACAAAGATAATGCGTAGAAATGCTGGCACTTTTAGCATTCAGGGATTTTTAAGTATTTACCCGCACGAATCAGATAGCGAGGTGCTTTTAATCGGTTCAAGCGCGCAATTTCTTGACGGCTTGTGCACCTAAATTTTCGGGCAATTTTACCTAAAACATCCCCTGATTTGACTTTATAGCGGAAATAGCCTTGTGTCTCACGAAAATCGGCATCGTGCAATGATTGGGCGAGTTTCATAAACTCTCGGTCTTGACACTTGCTGTTAAAAACGCCTTCTAAGGACTGAGGAATACGTAAATCAACATGGGCTTTTATTGTATTATCCGCTTTAATTCCAGAGTTTAAATTACGCAATATTCTAAACCAGCCTTCGCTGCGTTGTTCTTGCCCCAAACAAATAGCCAACTCACTTAAAGAAGTGGGCTTGGCTAAATTTACGGTGATAATATCCGTGTTGATTTCTTCTAAGCTGACATTAAACCGTTCTGGGTCTTGAAAAATTAACATGGCAGCTAAAACAACGGGCACATAATGGCGTGTTTCACGGGGCAAGTCATAATAGAAGTTTTTATCCCAAAGGGGTTTGTTTTTATGCTGCTTATTTAGTCTTCTAAAGCGGTTTTCACCCGAGTTATAAGCCGCCAATACTTTCGCCTTATCACCATCGTATAAATTAAGCTGTTCATTAATGTAGGCAGCTGCAGCTTGTGCGGATTTTTTCGGATTAAAGCGCAAGTCATAGGCACCATCTTTACCAGATAATCCCAAGCGTCTTGCCGTGGCGGGCATTAACTGAAATAACCCTCCAGCTCCAGCACGTGAGCGAGAATGAACTTTGCCGCCTGATTCTTGTGCCATAATGGCAAGTATTAAGGCTTCATCTAAAATGTATTTTTTAAAAGACGGTAGCATCTCTTTTTTTAAGAACTGGTAATATTGCCACGTATTGATTAGCTGAGGTCTTTTCCAAGTCAACCACTCATTTAATGCACCACGAATCAATTCATTTTTCATGTAGTTGCTAGAGAGGTGAATCTTTTTATTTCTTTTGTGCTTTTCTGGAAAATCCAAATCATTTTGAGTTGGGCTAACTTGCTCATCGGTAATAACCTCTTGGTCAACTGGTAACAAACCTCTTTCTTGCATCCATGAACTCATTTGATTATCAAATTCTTTTTTACATTCCATATCTGCGTAACACTGTGTCATGGACTCGATGATTTCCATGCTCTTGGTTGATTGCTGGTTGCTTAAAGTGCTAGTCAATACCGTGTTTTCATTTTCACTCACTTGAGAAATTTGTTGCTTTTTTATGCTTTGGCACGAGATAAATCCCAACAAAGAAATAACCGTTAATAAAATATTTTTCATGTTCGCTTTACAGACCCTATTCTCATTGTGTAATATGTTATCAACTAAATAACAGTGTTTATAAAATTCTTGTTTTATGAGTGTTTTAACTTCAATAAAGAAATTGATGAGATTATCGGACATCTCAAAAGAATTAACAAGTCAAGAATCTGAACAATTGCATTTAGCACTGACAACCCTGATGATTGAAATGATTCGAGCAGACTTTATCGAACTGCAAAAAGAAAAGAAAATTATGCTCGATGTTATTACAGCCGGTATGGATTTATCGGATGAAGAGGCTAATTCTCTGATTGAAAATGCTGAAGTCAATAGTGATTTTACACTCTCACTACAGTCTCATACCTCTGTAATAAATAATTTTTTAACGGGGGCTAAAAAGAAGACTTTTATGAAAAATTTATGGGTTTTAGCCAACATTGATAATGAACTGCATAAATTAGAGTTTAACTTATTAAATAAAGTGGGAGAGTTACTCGGTTTCTCGCAAGCCCAACTTAACCAGATTTATATTGACAATAACTAATAACAGGTAATATTATGGATTTAACCCATTTCCTTAAAATAATGAAAGAGAAAAATGGATCTGACATGTTTCTCAGCACAGGTGCTCCAATCAACATTAAGGTTGAAGGAGTCTTACAACCGCTTGGAAGTACTCCTCTTCCAAATGGTTTAGTCAAAAAAATTGCTTATTCCATTATGGATGAAGGGCAAGTTCCTCAATTTGAAAAAGAATACGAATTAAATCTAGCAATATCTCTTGCTGGAGTTGGACGTTTCCGTGTTAATGTGTTTAAACAACGCAATGAAATCGGCATGGTTATTCGAACCATTAAAACCGAAATACCATCGGCAAAAGATTTGAAAATGCCTGAACTGTTAAATGAACTCATTTTAGAAAAACGTGGACTCATTCTTGTAGCCGGAGCCACAGGTTCAGGTAAATCTACCACTATGGCATCCATGATTAATCACCGCAATGAACAAATGACGGGGCATATCTTAACCATTGAAGATCCAATTGAATTTATGCATCGGCACAAAAAGTCCATTGTTAATCAACGCGAAGTGGGCTCGGATACCCACAGTTATCACAATGCACTTAAAAGTGCTTTACGTGAAGCACCAGATGTTATTCTGATTGGTGAAATCAGGGACAAGGACACCATGGAAGCCGCCATTTCTTTTGCTGAAACAGGGCATTTGTGCCTTGCAACCATTCACGCAAACAATTCAGATCAAGCCATTGAGCGGGTACTCAATTTTTTCCCAAGTGATACGCATAAAAACGTCTTGTTAAACTTGGCATTAAATATCAAAGCTATTATTTCACAGCGTTTAGTTAAAAACAAAGCAGGCAAACGCCTGCCTTCTTGCGAAATTTTGATCAATACACCGATGATTCGTGAAATGATTCGCCGTGGTGAAGTCAATAAGCTCAAAGAAGCCATGGAAGCCTCACTAGATGATGGTATGCGCACATTTGACACCGATTTATACGAACTGTACAAGAAAGACGTTATTACTTTAGAAGAGGCTTTACAAAATGCTGATTCCGCTCAAGGTTTGAAAGTAAAAATCAGTTTAAATGAAGGCAGTGATGATGACATAAGTGAAACATCAGGAATTCAAAGCAGTTCTGATAGCTTTTTTTAGGCATCTTTATTCGCATTTAGACTTCTGAGTCATTTCACGGTATAATATTTTTTCCTTAAAATGGCTCACTGGATATAAAAGGCTATGAAAATTATTATAAAACCGATTATTGCACTTGTTTTATGCCTGACGTTAGTCGCATGTAACAATTCTGAATCGACTGATACAACCGAAAAACCAGCAAAAAAAGAAAATAACCGCTACCCTGGCAAAAAGGTTTATTACCACTCAATGGATGGCACACCAACCACAGCCGACCCCGTTCGAGCCGCAACGGTTTACACTAATTTTTTAGTGCTAAATGAGTTTGACACGCTCTATTCATACAAATATTTAAAACGTCCTTATGAATTAAAAACTAATCTCGCCACGGCGATGCCACAAGTCAGTGATGATGGCTTAACTTATACTATTACAATTAAAAAAGGGGTTAAATTTCACGACAATAAAGCCTTTGAAGGCGGTAAAGGTCGGGAAGTGCTCGCCAGTGATTTTGTTTATTCCCTTAAGCGTCATTTTGACAAAAAATTTAAATCTCAAGGAGCTTGGTTGTTTTCGGGGCGGATTGTCGGTTTAGATGATTGGAAAAAACAAGGCTCAGATTATTCTCAGACAATTCAAGGCTTGCAAGCCCTTGATGACTACACCATTCAAATTAAGCTAATTGAACCCTATCCTCAATTAATTTATACCCTTGCCATGGGATTCACTGCTTTAGTGCCACACGAAGCGGTTGAATTTTATGGCGACGAATTTGGCTCTAATCCTGTCGGTTCAGGCCCCTTTATTTTACAATCTTTCAATCAGGAAAAAGCCATTTATTTTGCCAACCCAGACTTTAGGCAAGAACCACTGGACTTAGCGTTTGAAGGCTATGAAGAGTCCATACATGGATTTACTGGTATTAAAGAACTAAAAGGAAAATCCCCGCCTTTTATTGATGTTATGGAGGTGCATTTTGTTAAGGAGTCCTCTTCGCGTTGGAATTCATTTACCAAGGGCAATGAAATTCAATTCACCACTGTTCCAAAAGAACAGTCCAACTCTGTTATCATGACTAAGAAACCGTTAAAACTGTATCCACAAATCACGGACAATTACCACAACATGTATATGGTTGAAGCGGGTTTTGTGTATTCAGGCTTTGACATGATGAATCCAATATTTGGTAACAATGGAGATCCCGAACACGATGCCAGAAACAAGGCTTTACGCTGTGCTATTCGCAAAGGTTTTAATTGGGATCAACGAAATCGAGCCTTTTATTTTGGACTTGGTACAATCTTTCCTGGCGTCATTACACCTGCAGTTATGGAATTTGACCCCACTATGTCCAAAGATGCCATTACCCTTGATATAGAAGGGGCAAAAAAACTCCTTAAAGAAGCCAATTGGAATGCCGATAATTTACCTGAATTAAAATACCACACCTCTGGCAATGTTACTAATCGCTTGTTTTACGAACAATTCAGAGGGTTTTTAAAGAAAATTGGTTACCCCGTTAATAAAATAAAATACAACCCTTATCCCAGTTTTGGTGCTTTTAATAAAGCCTTAAAAAGTGGTAAAACACCTTTCTTTTCGTTAGCATGGGGTCTAGACTACCCCGATGCAGAAAACACACTGCAATTATTTTATGGACCCAACAAATCGCCTGGATCAAATAATTTTAATTACCAAAACCCTCAGTTTGATGCCCTCTTTGATAAAGCCAAAATCATGCAACCATCACCTGAACGCACCGTTTTATATCAAGAACTTAATCAAATGGTGATTGATGATTGCGTGGTGATTTCGGGTTTGTCTCGAAATAAAATATACCTCTGGCACCACGATGTCATCATGTACCCCGACAGAGAAATACTGGGTGGTTTTTTTGCACGTTATGTCGATGTTAAGGAGTAAATAAGTGGATATTTTAAAATTTGCAGTACGTAAACTGTTTGGTGGCATTCCTTTAATATTGGGTGTAACGTTTATTTCATTTTTGCTCATGGTTTATTTTGGACCTGACTTAACATGGGAAAAACTTGGTAAAAATCCAACTCAACAGGATATTATAGATGTCCGACATGAATTGGGTTACGATCAATCCTTTGTCAAACGCTATGGTAATTACCTCAAACAATTAGTAACTCTGGACTTTGGCAGTTCTCAAATGACTGACAAAAAAGTCTCAACCATTTTAAAAGAAACTATGCCTGTTTCGCTGCACTTAATTATTCCTGGTTTTATATTGGGTAATATCATTGCAGTAGCATTGGCATTATTTGCTGCCTATCATCGAGGGACGTGGTTGGATAAACTGATTATGACAGGCTCAGTTGTTGGCATGAGCATCTCTTTTTTAATTGTAATTATCGCTTTTCAATTGCTGTTTTGCTCTTCTTATGGGCTTGATTTATTTCCCGTTAGAGGGTGGGAGGTCTACAATAACGAGGGCAACATTATTTGGTCTCAATACTTCAAATACGTCACCGTACCAACACTTGCAACAGTATTTGTTGCTCTGGGATACAACACCCGGTTCTATCGTGCTGTTTTGGTTGAAGAAATGACCAAAGACCATGTGCGAACAGCCAGAGCCTTTGGACATAAACCTGCATCTATCTTGTTTAAAAGCATTTTAAAAAATGCCATGGTGCCTATCACTACACGCATTATGTTTTCCATTCCTTTGGTTGTTGTTAGCGGCAGTTTGTTGATTGAGAGTTACTTTGGTATTCCTGGTGTTGGCAAAATCACTTACGATGCTATTGTTGCGGGCGATCAAAATATCCTAAAAGCCATTGTTGGTTTAACGGCTGTGTTATTCGTCATCGTGCTATTATTAACCGACATCTTATACCGCGTCTTTGATCCGCGTGTGGAGCTCAAATAATGACATCAAAAACTTTAACTAATGCAAACGAATTTGACCCTAATAATTTTGAAAAAGGGGACTCTCTGTGGGACAAAGCGTGGTATAAATTTAAGCGTGATCGCATGGGGAAAACAGGTGCATTTATTGTGCTGATTTACTTTATCATTGCTTTGGGTGTGTGGTTTGGAATCTGGGGAGGGGCTTGGAGCGATACTTCTGATGATTTATGGCAAGGACCAAGCATGCAACACTTGTTTGGAACCAATGTTATTGGATCAGATGTATTAACCCGCGTCATTTACAGCACCAAAGTAGCTTTTGAAGTGGGGTTTGTTGTGGCAGTTTTATCCACAGTTTTTGGGGCTATTTTAGGTTCTTTGTCTGGCTATTTTAGCGGCACTTGGGTTGATTCTGTCATTCTATGGCTAATGGGAGTCCTCGACTCCATTCCATTTTATTTGTTTGTAGCAGCTGTTGCTTTTGCTTTAAAAGAGAACCCATTTGCCATGCATATTGCCATGATTGCCACCTTTTGGACAGGAACGGCTCGGGTAGTGCGTGGTGAAGTTATAAAACTCAAAGGACAAGAATTTGTCGAGGCAGCCAAGTCAATAGGTGTCACCGAAACAAACATCATCTTCAAACACATTATGCCAAATACCTCACATATTTTGCTGGTGCAATCGACTATTGCTTTTGTAGCGGCCATTAAATCAGAAGTCATCTTGAGCTTTTTGGGACTCGGTGTTAAAGATGGTGTTTCATGGGGATTAATGATTTCAGAATCCACTCAAGATGTCCTGGCAGGGCATTTTAATAATTTTCTCTCTTCATCTGTGTTCTTATTCGTGCTTGTTATCGCTTTTAATATGTTTTCTGATTCCATGCAAGATGCACTTGATCCCAAAAAGGTCAGCTAATGAAAATTCTATCTATTTTAGCTTTATTCATTTTAATCAATTCATGTGGTAGCAGCCCATCTCGCCGTGTACATGAAAAACAACGCACCCCTTCAGATGTGCAAATAAGTTCGCTAGATTTTAAACACAATAACATAGAATTGCGTTTTGAATACCGCACCAGTGTTGAAAAAACCTTAACCTCAATGGATTGCGATTTAATTCTTGGTGAGCAACCCTCAATTAAATTAACCAAAACAACCAACATTGATCTCGGTGCTTTTTCGACAGAAATTATACCTTTTAATTTAACTTCCTTGCCGACTAACAATCATGACAAAACCATTGACTACACTCTGCAATGTAAAGCCACTTACAACAAGGGAAAAGAATACATGCACAAAGAATCAACACTCCATTTAGTGCCCTCAAGCGTGAACAAATACAGATAAAACCTTTACTGAAAGACTTTGTCCATCCTTATTAGGGAAGTGTAGCCTAGAGTAAGAGCGAGTTACCGTATTTTTTTTGCATGAGCTCAGCAAATAGATGCGTGCCCTTTTTGACGGCATTGACCCAATCCTCTCCTGCGGACTCATTGGCATTATCACTAATAAATTTATACGCCTCAAAAGCGACATCATGATGCTCGCACACTTTCTTTAAAGCATAAGCTTCCATATCCACTAGGTCAATCTCAATACCAAGTCCTTCAAGCTGTTTTTTAGCATCCGTAATAAAGCGATCACTAGTGCCCAAAACAATGCCTTGCTTTTCAGGCAAAACTTCATTGCTCAAAGGCGTAATGCCACGCGGAAAATTCAACCCTCTTACATCCATATCAGCTTGCACAAAGTGAGCGACTTTATGCAAACCAATCAAATTGGCAACACCACCTGCGGTTCCGTAGTTAATAACCAATTCAGGTGAAAACGTCAAAATTGCTTCATACAATTTTATACAAGCATTGATTTTTCCAATTCCCGTGTGAATCACTGGTGCTAATTTTTCTAAACCAACTGCTTCGTCTTGCAATGCGGTGACAATAATATAATTCATGCCTTTTTTGAACGGTAAAAACGACATCTTACACAAAAACAAAACGTTTGCACAACCATGCAGTATAATATCGGCTCTTAACACAAATTACTCAGATGAAAACTGCATTAATTACAGGAGCCAACCGCGGCATTGGATTAGAGATTGCCAAACAATTACAGCAACAAAACTACAAAGTCATTGCCGCTTGCCGTCATTCGAGTAAAGAGCTGGATGCACTTAATTGTCAGATTGAGACAGGTTTTGATGTCGGTGATAGTCAATCGGTCAAAAATCTGGCCGATAAACTCACGACTGCAAAGCTTGATTTGTTGATTAATAACGCTGGCATTTTAAGCAGCATGGATTTAGAAAATCTTGACTACGACGCCATTCGTCAACAATTTGAAATCAATACCTTGGGACCCTTGCGGGTAACAGAGAATTTCCTGCCGCACTTATCAAATGGTGCTAAAATTGCCATTATCACATCTCGAATGGGCTCCATTGCCGATGGTTCTGGCGGGCAATACGGTTACCGAATCAGTAAAGCTGCCGTTAATATGGTCGGCAGTTGTTTGGCACATGACTTAAAACCCAAAGGCATTGCGGTGGCTTTATTGCATCCAGGGTATGTGCGAACCGACATGACTGGCAATCAAGGGTTTATAGATGCACAAGAATCTGCACAGGGGCTTATTCAACGCATCAAGGAACTTAATTTAGGTAATTCAGGAGGATTTTGGCACACAGACGGGACAGAATTGCCATGGTAGATAGAAGCTATTTTTTTAATCGAGCATTGCTTGCTGACAAGTGGCATGATAACGTTCGCGTCATTATTGATGCTAATGGCAAATTTTCAAAAATCAGCCCAAATGCAACAAAACAAGACGGTGATATCGTATTGGATTGCGTTATCCCAACCATTCCCAACTGCCATTCTCATGTGTTTCAGCGGTGTATGGCTGGATTAACCGAATTTAAAACGGCAGATACTGACAGTTTTTGGTCCTGGCGAGATTTAATGTACCAATACGCCAATCAAATTAATGCCAAACAACTCTATCATATTGCTAAATACGCTTATAGTGAAATGCTAGAAGCGGGGTACACTTCGGTGTGCGAATTTCATTACATACACCGTGATTTAAGCGATAATAATAACGTAAAAAACATGTCATTAGCGATTATAAAAGCCGCACACGACGTGGGAATTTCCCTTACATTGCTGCCCGTTTTATATACGCAAGCCCATATTAATGGCAGTCAACTAAGCCCTTTGCAACAACGATTCAAGCTTGATACTGATGAATACATTGCACTTTATGAGTCCCTACAAAAACAACTCTTTGAAGAACAAAACACAGGAATATGTTTTCATTCTCTGCGCGCTGTTTCATTGGAACAAATGCAGTATGTTCTCAAAGAATTAGACAAAGGACAACCTATCCACATACATATTGCAGAACAGCAAGCAGAAATCGAACAAATTCAACAACACACTCAAATGCGACCAGTTGAGTACTTATACCAGCACATCAATATTGATAAAAACTGGTGTTTAGTGCATGCCACTCATCTTGATGATAAAGAGATAAAACTCATTGCCAACTCACATGCCATTGCAGGAATTTGCCCACTAACAGAAGCCAACTTAGGCGATGGCGTGTTTCGATTGCCTGAGTTTTTGCACCAGCAAGGCAGGCTTTCGATTGGTTCGGATAGCCATATTATGATTAACCCTTTCCAAGAAATACAAATGCTGGAATATTCTCAACGCTTGCACAAGCAACAACGAGTGATTGCTAGTTCATCAAGTAATCGACATGTCGGCACATTACTATGGATAAAAGCTGTTAATGGTGGTGCACAAGCTTGCCAATTGCCTGTTGATGGCATACAAATAGGACAACAAGCCAATTGGATTAGTTTAGATACAAGTCATCCCTTATTAGTTAACTTATCAGGAGAGAAATGTTTGGATTCGGTGATTTTTGCCAATAACCAAATTTCTTACCAAACTTACTTAAAAGGCAAAAAAATCATTCCAATGCAACAAAGCATTAAAGAAAACTACAAAAACACATTAAAATCACTAAGAAACTAAGTATTTTGATTTTTTTTTGTTATCATAGCGGGTCGCATAATAATGCATAACACTTTAGATATTTAGGAAAAGATAATGGCAAGAGTTACAGTTGAAGATTGTTTAGAATTTGTTGATAACCGATTTGAGTTGGTTCAGTTAGCCGCAAAACGCGCCCGTTTAATTGCCAACGGTCAAGCACCATTGGTTGAAGAAGAGAATGACAAACCAACCGTTTTGGCGTTACGTGAAATCGCTGCTGGGTTAATGACAACTGAAAAATTAAAAGAATTAGAGCTCGAACAAAAACGCGTTCAAGAACTTGATGAATGGAATGCGGCTGCAGAAGAACAAGATTCTCAAATGATTTAACTTCAAATGCAGGTAATTATTAACACGATAACCCCAAATAAGTCGTGACTGAAGAACCCACAGTCACGACCATACTCACTCACCCTGCAGTTGTTTCTGCACAAAAAACACTCACCAACCTAACCAATAACTATTTAAAGCCTAATGAACAGTTGATTCTTTCAAAAGCAATCAATTATGGAGCCACCGCACACAGAAAACAATTCCGCAAATCGGGTGAACCCTATATTACACACCCAATTACAGTTGCTGCGATTCTAGCCAAGCATCAGTTTGACATTAATACCTTATGTGCCGCCCTGTTGCACGACACCATAGAAGACACCGATGTTACTGAAAAAGCGTTAAAAAAACAATTTAATAAAACGGTTGCATACCTCGTTCAAGCCGTTACCAAACTGGATAAACTCAAGTTCCGCAATTTGCACGAAGCGCAAGCAGAAACCTTCGTCAAAATGCTTTTTGCCATGGCAGAAGATGTGCGTGTTATTATCATCAAACTTGCCGATAGGTTGCATAATATGCGCACCATTGCAGCAATGAGCGAGTCGAGTCGTAAACGAATAGCTAGAGAAACACTTGAGGTTTATGCTCCTATTGCCGAACGATTAGGACTAAAATCAATACAAGAAGAAATGGAAGATCACGCATTTTCCGCACTGCTTCCCAATATTTCTGAAAAAATAGTAAGAAATGTCAACGAATTATCAGGCAACAGAAAAAAAGCCATCGAAAAAATTCAAAAGAAAATCTCAAAAGCTTTGTTGCACTCAGGACTTACACCCACAGTTGATGGCAGGCAAAAATCCATCTACAGTATTTATAAAAAACAAAAGAGAAAGAACCTAAAATTTGAACAAATTCATGATGTTTTTGGTATCCGAGTCATTGTTAAATCTGTTCAAGATTGTTATATTGCACTTGGCGCTATTCATGGGCTTTATGCCCCGCGCGAGCACAGTTTTAAAGATTATATCGCCGTGCCAAAATCCAATGGTTATCAATCCCTACACACTTTGGTAACAGGTCCCTATGGACTGGCAATTGAGATACAAATTCGTACCGATGAAATGGATAAAGTGTGTGAATCTGGCGTAGCCGCTCATTGGATGTATAAATCAAACGACCACAAAAATGACAAAAGATTAACTTTAGCACGCAACTGGTTGGGTTCTCTACTCAGTTTGCAAAAAAACACGGGAAGCTCATTGGAGTTTTACGAAAACATGAAAAAAGATTTAATCACCGATGAAATCTATGTTTTCACCCCACGGGGAAAGATTATTCAATTACCATTAAATTCCACAGTTTTGGATTTTGCTTATGCTATTCACACAAAAGTTGGTTCTCATGCGGTTGCCTCTGAGGTCAATGATAAGCCCGCCTCCTTAAAACAAAAGCTCCACACTGGGCAAACGGTTAATATTATTACCGATGACAAAGCAACACCTCAAACCGAATGGTTGCAAATTGTCACCACCAGTAAGGCTCGAACTGCCATTCGGCAAGCCTTAAAACAAATCAAAGATGAAGATGCCGTCTTTGTGGGTCACAGAATGCTCGATAGAGCCTTAGACACCTATGGATACTCCTTTGATTCATTAGACAAACGTGCCATCAAACGCGTACTAAAGTATTATAAAAAAGCAAGCATGGATGAGTTGCTAAAATCTTTTGCTCTTGGTGAGTTGTTGCCTTCAATAGCAGCAAAAAAACTCTTGCCTTTACTTAAGCAACGTGGAATTGGCAAAACCTATTCGCCCAAAGAAGCCCTGTCAATTACGGGCAAAGAAGGGTCTATCATCAATTACCCGCATTGTTGTGAGCCCATTGTTGGTGATGAAATCGTCGGTTATTTAAGCCCCGCCAAAGGCATTGTTGTGCACCGAAAAAATTGTGCCAACTTAGAAGAACTCGAAAAGCACCCAGAACGCATGGTAGTCATGAACTGGGATTTAGAACAAACCATGATGTTTCAAACAACCATACAAATGGATGTTATTAATAAACAAGGTGTGCTGGCAAAACTTGCCAGTGTTGTGGCTGATAACCACGGCAATATCGAACGCTTTGAGCAACTTGATCGCGATGGCAATTATTCAGGGTTAGAATTTCACTTAAGCATTGCCGATACCGAAAAACTCAATAATATTTTATATAAACTAAGGCAATTACCCGAAGTCTTAAAAGCCAACAGGAAAGAATTCAAATGAGAAAAATTATTCAAACAGACAATGCGCCCAGCGCAATAGGAACGTATTCACAAGCCGTTGTTCACAATGGCGTATTATACACTTCAGGGCAAATTCCCATTAATCCGAAAACAGGAGAAATGTTAGAAGAAGACTTTTCCAAGCAAACTCATCAAGTCTTCAATAACCTACATGCCATAGCTATAGCTGCAGGTACCAGCCTCCAAAACACTTTAAAACTCAATATTTTTGTACAGGACTTGTCGTATTTCGCCACATTAAATGCTATTATGTCCGAATACTTTGAGCAACCGTACCCTGCACGAGCAGCAATTCAAGTCGCAGGATTACCCAAAAATGCCATGGTTGAGATGGATGCGATTATTGCTGTGTAATGCATTAGTACAACAAACTGAGAAAAACTAGAGACAATTATGAAAAAAATCAATCAATCTATATTAATACTTATTCTGCTTTCAATAGCTGCCATAGGTTCTACTAAAGAAGCAGCCAAAGAGATGTATATTTTAACACTAAATCTTGATGGTTTAGTTCATTATGATGGTGGAATAAACAACCTAAGAGCAACCTCGCCCTCTTTAACTGGAACAAAGAAGCTTGATATAAAATCAGTTGCTACACAAGAGTATTTACAATATTTAAAAGACAATTTATCACAAATAAAATCGCAGATAGAATCTATAATCAATCGTCCCCTAGGGAAAACATTTGACTATTATTATGCAAACTTTGGTATGGCTGTACGTCTAACAGCTTCTGAGGTTGAAAGAATAAAGCAATTAGAAGAGATTATTAAAATCGAAAAAGATAAACAATACGAACTTAGCACAGATGCAGGGCCGACATTTATTGGTGCCAACACCTTATGGGACG
>Ga0256839_1001440_pt1 | contig 28767 bp, 15 predicted proteins | sample 354166metaG_FD_185968 | JGI IMG/M metagenome (GOLD analysis project Ga0256839, IMG submission 185968) | Hydrothermal vent microbial communities from Mid Atlantic Ridge, Atlantic Ocean - 354-166 | ecosystem: Environmental > Aquatic > Marine > Hydrothermal vents | place: Atlantic Ocean: Mid... | reverse complement strand
TGTAATCCCATCGGCACTGTTGCAAAGTAAGGAGCTTCTGTTACTACTAAGTTTACAGGAATCTCAATATCTGCACCACCCGTTATAGGGTCGTTAGAAGAAATTAATATGGAGGTTGAATCTGTGCTGGATGTTAGACCAGCAGCATTAGCTGTAAGTGTAACATTTATAGATTCACCAATTGCTACCTCGATAGGGTAGGTGCTATTATCAACATCTGTACTAAACCAAGCTGCGGCAGCAGATAAATCTAATCCTTCAATTTGAAGAACTTCTGTTCCATTGTTTGAAATTACCATTTGCATAGAAGCTTGCTCATCAGCTAATACTTCAAAGTCTGCACTTGTAATATCTACGGCTAAAATACTTCTGCCAACAATATTTGCCGATAGTGCAACAACTAGCGCTGAATTAGCACCATCATCACTATTAATGGTTAAACTATCAGAGATGGCTCCAGGTGTGCTGCTATTTACGGCAACTGTTACACTTGTGGTCTCTCCGGGGGCTAGTTCGTTTGTTAAGCCGTCTATATCAACAGTAAACGAAGTTCCTGTTTCTAGTTCAATAGTACCGAGAGTTAATACATCTGTTCCTGTATTGCTAATATTAATAACCATATCGTCTGTTATTTCAATAGCAACATCACCAAAATCAACTAAAGTTGGATCAACAGTTATTTCAGGTGTTCCTGTAACAGTTAATGTAACTGGTAAAGTGGTCTCATTATTCTGAGGGTCGTTACTAACGAGTGTCATATCGTAATTATAACTACCTGCTACTAAATTGGCAGCATCCATTACTACCAGTACATCTACTGAACTACCAGCATCAACAGTACCAGAAACACTTCCATTACTAGGTACCACAATTTGTGGAGGAGCAACATAATACCTCACCGTTAGGTCATTATGTAAATAAGCAGCATTAAACACTACTTGTAACCCATCATCACCAGCAGGACTTTCCATACCAACGGTTCCACTTTCTATATAGTTTGTACCTTCAACATCTGCATAATTTATATGTATCTCTCCATTATCAGACAGTACAATTTGGAACGTAACCTCTCCTGTGGTAGAACTTCCAAATTTAGGAGCGGCTGTCCATTGTATAATAAACGTGTTCGCTATCTGCTCAACTTGCACACCACCACCGCTTTGTGGTTCCAAATCGTCCCAAAAACCTGCAATAACTCCATTAAAATTATCATTAGCAGGTAACTGCAGATTTGTCCAAGAACTTGATACACCTGTTATATCATTAACAGAGATAAACCCGTTACCATTTACATAAATCGTATTATAATCTACTCCATAATAAGGGAATGCAAATGGTAAAGCGATGGTTTCAGTGCCATCTCCGCTCACACCAATATCCGTACCCGTGGTACTAATATCTGTAAAGCTATAAGTTGGCCCACCAGCTTCATCGCTGTCTTCCCATTTATAACCGAAGTTATCAGGGCCGCCTGAACCATATTGTGCTGGGTTGCCTACTCTATTGTCAAATTCTCCTTTTTTAAGGGTTACATTTCCAAAATCAATAATGTGTGCATTATTGCTGGTAGCTTCAGCAGAACTGGCAACATCCGTTGTAGATAAAATAAAATCTAACGGTGCAGCGCCTGTATTTGTTAACGTTAGCGTTTCAGTTGCAGATTCTCCTGCAAGTAGTGTTGCACTAAATGAAGTGGCACTTATTGCCATTGCAGGAGGGTCTTGACCAAGACCGGTTAGCGTAACTTCTACAGAAGATAGCACTGCATCGGCATCGGCAATTGTAAGAACTCCTGTAGCTTCTGGTGCTGCATCTGGTGCAAATGTAACAGGTATTTCTGCTATTTCACCTGGCGCAATGGCTAGTGTAGCATCTGCCACACTATACACAGTAGCTCCATTTGTTATTTCAAGTGTAATATTTAACTCATCAGTACCTGTGTTTTCAATTTGCACATTTTCAGTACCAGTTCCTGTAATAAATACCGTACCAAAATCCAGTGCCGTTGGCGTTACTGCCATATCTGGGGCACCACTCACAACCACATTTACAGGAATAGTTAAAGCTGCATTAGTGGGGTCGTTAGAAGATAAAATGATTTCATTTTCGTACGATCCTGCAAATACATCTCTCGCATCAATACTAACAGCTATATCTTGCGTTTCGCCTGCCAATACTTCAAAAGTTTGTATGTCAACACTTACTAATGGGGCACTAGGCACACTCATTTTTACTGATAGGTTATTTTCTAAATAAGCTGCATTAAATACCACTTGCAAGCCGTCATCGCCTGTGGCATTCTCCATACCCACAGTAACACCTGTTAAAAAGCTAGCTGTTTCTACATCTGAGTAATTTAGCATTACTTCGCCATTATTATACAAAACTATTTGGAAAGTCACTGTTCCAGCACCTCCCCATCTGGCTAAGCCAGTCCATTGAATAATAAACGAGTTTGCTACATGCTCTACGTGGATACTGCTACCAGTAATTGGTCTTAAGTCATCCCATAATCCTGCAATTACACCATTGAAATTATCATTAACAGGTAACTGCTGGTTTGACCAAGAGCTTGATACTCCTGTTATGTCATTTACAGATATAAATCCATTGGTATTTACATAAATGGTATTATAATCAATGCCATAATGAGGAAAGGTGAATGGTAGAGCGATGGTATTGGTGTTATCATCACTTATGCTTAGCATGTTTCCTGTAGTACTAATATCAGTAAACTCAAAGGTTGGTCCACCAGGCTCATTGCTATCTATCCATATTTGCCCAAGTCCGTCAGGGCCTCCTGTGCCAAATAAAACAGGGTGTCCTACACGCTCGTCTTTTTCTCCTTTAGCCAAGTTTACATCTCCAAAATTGATATACGAAGTGTTGTTTACTTGTGAGGATGAAGTGTTTACTGCAGGGTCTTCGTCCACAACAGTTTGAACGTTAACAAATAATGAAGAGCTACCAGTATTGCTTACAGTAAGTGTGGCAGCATCAGTATCTCCGGCATTTAATGCAAAATCAAATTCTGTAGGGTTTGCTCCAATAATTGGAGGGTCAACTACTGTTGCACTTATGGTAGAGATATTATCTCCAGGGGTTGTTTCATTAGTTGAGAATGAAAGAATGCCTGTGCTATTGCCAGCAGTAGAAGGAGCGAACGAGTAATGGATATATTGCTCATTATCTGGGGCAAGTTCAATACTGGCATCGTCTGCATCTACTGTAAAATCGGCATTATCAAATGAAGAGGCAATTGTGAGTGTTGCACTACCCGTATTGGCTACCAATACACTATCTAAAACAGTAGTGCCTGTGAACAATTCGCCTAGGTCATCAGTAATAGGGTCAATAACTAATACAGGCTCTCCAGTAACGGTAAGCGTAGTAGGAATCAATAATCCTTCTGAATCAGGGATATTGGTTTCAATCAATAAATCCTCGTTATATACTCCATCATTAAGACCAGCCGCACTAAAAGTAACGTCAATATCGACTGATTCTCCTGGAGCTACTACTCCATTTTCTAGGCTAAGGCTTATGTAGTCCACATTGGAGCCACCGCCTCCTCCGCCACCAGCATCACCGGTGATAGATATATCATCTAATTTTAATTGGAACATATCTGATACATTATAATGCCTAAAGGCAATGTAGATGTTTTGCCCTGCATAGGCACTCAAATCTACTTCTCTGGTATTATAATCACTTGTTCCGTTTGGCAATGTTTCTTCAAATATATTGTCAGTAAAATCACTCACATTAGTACCTGTAGTAGAAACCATAATGGCATAGTTTTCAGCTGCAAATCCTGCATCTTGCCCAGCAGCAAACCAATGTAATGAATCGCCATTGGCAATTGCCATTTGCGGTAATACTAAATAGTTGTCTGGCGTTAATGCGCCTGCGCCCGAATCCCACGAAGCGGAGATTACAGTGTTGTCTCCAGATACTGGAAGGTGCGCAGCAGGGTCAGTAGTTTGTGACCAATTAAAGGTATCTCCATCTGCATCTATTGTTAACCAACCAGTAGGAGGGAAAGTTCCTTCAAAACTTTCAAAGAATTTTTCATTCGTTTGGGTTGGTGTGTTCAATATTTGAACCACTGTTTCCTTACTTTCTCCTGATCTCAATAAAGGCTTAATCGTAACTTCTCTTGAAGAAGATTGTGAGCCGCTAGAAGAAACATCGGGAAATTGTTTGGTAATCGTGTATTCTAAATCAGTAGTAGCACTTGTGTTTGATATTGTAAGTAGCTCTACCGTATTTTCCTCTGCATTTAATGCAATATCAAATGTGGTTACATTAGTCGTTATTTCAGGTGCTGGCACTCCAACGCCTAGTAAGGTAACATATACTGCCCCACTATTATTGTTCGACTCTATTGTTAATAATTCATTTAATACGCCTAAGGCATTTGGGTAGAACCCAACTTCTATTTCTTTCACTTCTCCTACAGGGAGGGTGAATGATTTATCCTCATTGCTAACAAAGAATAATGGGTTAGAGGTAGTAATGTTAGTTACATTTAATACATCTGTTCCTGTATTTTCTATGGTTAGCATTAGATTTTTACTTCCATCAACAATTACATCCCCATACATCAGCGATGCTGGTTGAATGCTAATAACAGGCGCACCTGTAACTTCCATTACGGTGGCTACTGATTTCATAAGATTGGCCGGATCGTTTGTGGCGATGGTAAAATCTTGTGCGTAGTTGCCGCCCAAGAAAGAGGTCGCATTAAATCCTAACTCAATGTCAACCGATTCGTTAGGAGCCAAAACTCCTTGGGTAGAACTTAAAGTTAAATAGCCTGATGGAGCTACCGATAATCCTAAATCTGTAGGCTCTATTGCATAAATTGTGCTAGATGAGTTACCTACCACATAAACAACCCCATTAGGGTTAATTCTACTTCTTACTAAATCGTTAATAAAGGTATCGCCTGTAGCTGTTAAATTAGTTTCGGTAGCAACCCCAAGGTTATTACCTAGCAAATCAGTTGGAACTGCTCTGGTAACTTGCCCCTCAGCAGCAGTACCTACAAGTACATCAAATATACCGCCAATTACATCCATTCCATTTCCAGACAGGCCGCCTCCATCGTCATATCCTGTTTGCGGAACAGGGTAGCCTGCAATTACATTTCCGCTTCTGTCTATGGCATAAATATCATCCGAAACAATATCTACATAGTAAAAAGCATCGGTTGCTGCATCGTACTCAATACCTGCTGGTAAACCGCCTGAAGAAATTGTAACAGAAATAGTATTTCCTGTAGCATTTCCTTGGGTGTCACCTTCAACTAAAGTGGCATTATCTCCATTTAACCACCATAATGTTTCATTTTGGCTATCCCAAGCTATTCCACTGGTTGTTGATGAGCCAGTGGGGTGAGAAATAGTTTCAATCACATTAAGTTGGTCATCAAAGTGAACTGTTTCGCCTGAAAATAAATCTGCTACCCAAATACTTCCATCGGCATTCATGGTAATACCTAAAGGAGCACCAGGGCTAAAGCCACCTGAGAATAACACATCGCCAACAGCATCAGGGGCAATTTCTGTTTTAGTAGTTGCATTTAATTGGGCTTGTAAGCCAGTTGAAGATGTTTTGTTTACAAATTCGGAGTTAATCCCTAATTGATTGGGGTTGGCTGTTAAATCGCCAATCTCCATTTCAAAGGTTAAGTCTGAATCTCCTGTGTTAGTTATGGTTAAGGTTTCAACTCCTTGTGCACCTGCAGCAATTTGTTTGGTAAACGAATCTGCTGAAAGTGTAAGAGCAGGAGCTGCTAGTCCTACGCCTAATAAATCTACAGTAATAGTAGCATTTGTGGCATCGTTAGATACTATGGTGAGTACTCCCGATGAACTTCCTATTGCGGTAGGTGTGTAGCTAACCAATACTTCTACTTCACTAAATGGTGAAATAGTAAATGAGGCATCTCCTGAAAAACTATACTCAGTATTGTCTATTGATAATGAAATATCAAGCCCTTGGTTACCTGCATTCTCAATTATTAGGACTTCTTCTTTAGAAAGACCTTGTATGGTTTCTCCAAAGTCAATACTTGTTTGAGTAATTTCTATTACAGGTGCACCATTAACTACTAACTGGGTAGAAATAATTACTTCTTGCTCGTCAGGGTCGTTTGAAGATATAATAATGTCTTGCGAATAAGTACCTGCTAGGTAACCTCCGGCATTAAAATTAACATTTATATCTTCAGAACCTCCTCCTGCTATTGAACCTGTTACTGGATTTAATGACAAGTAGCTATCGCCAATAGAAAGACCAAGGTTGGTTGGTTCCATTGCATAAATTGTGCTTGATGAGTTACCAACCACATATACAACACCATTAGGGTCAATTCTACTTCTTACCAAATCGTTAATAAAGCTATCGCCTGTTGCGGTAAGATTAGTTTCGGTGGATATATCTAAGTTATTGCCCATAAAATCGGTAGGTACAGCTCTAGAGGTTTGCCCTTCAGCAGCAGTACCTACAAGCACATCAAAAATTCCACCAACTACATCCATGCCATTACCAAATAGCCCACTACCATCATCATAACCTGTTTGAGGAACAGGGTAGTCGGTAAGTACATTTCCACTTCTATCTATGGCATAAATATCATCTGTCGCAATATCTATATAGTAAAAAGCATCGGTTGCTGCATCGTACTCAATACCTGCAGGCAAACCACCCGAAGAAATAGTAACAGAAATAGTATTTCCAGTAGCATCTCCTTGGGTATCACCTTCAACTAGAGTGGCATTATCAGCATTTAACCACCATAGGGTTCCATTTTGACTGTCCCAAGCAACACCTGTTGTAGTGGCAGTACCTGTAGGATGGCTGATGGTTTCAATAATATTTAGTTGGTCATCGTAGCGAACGGTTTCTCCTGAGCTAATGTCAGCTACCCAAATATCACCAGTAGCATTCATGGTAATACCTAAAGGAGAACCAGGGGTAAATGCACCTGAGAACAGCACATCGCCAACAGCATCGGGTGCAACTTCTGTTTTAGTAGTTGACTCTAACTGCGCATATACTCCTTTTGAACTTACGGTTTTAGTAGGGCCTGTTGAAATATTATTTGATTTGAATGAGCTACCAGAAGCCGTGATATTAACCAAATCGCCTATAGCAAGCGAATATTCTAAATTAGCACCAGTAACTTCGATGTTAGAAAGTGCTAAGGTTTGATTAGATTCTGCCCCCGGATCTAGTGTTTCGCTAAATGACGCTGGGGTATAGTCTAACTCAGGAGGGGTTAACCCAAATCCTGTTAATGCAATGGTTTCCGAACCAGTATCAGGGTCGTTAGAAAGTAGTGTTACTGTGCCATTAACTGCACCTGCGGTAGTGGGCGCAAATGTTACGGTAACGTCTGCTGATTCCATTGCTGGAATATTAAGTGATAAATCACTTAATGTATAGTCACTATTATCAACACTTAATGTTACATTAAGCACACTGTTTCCTGAATTTGAAACTGTAAATATTGACTCTGAAGAGAACCCTAGAATAAGTCCATCAAAAGCAATATTGGCAGGAGCTACCTCAATATTGGGGGCACTGCCAGTTACGGTCATCGTTGCAGGTATAATTACAACAGGGGCATTAGGGTCGTTTGTAAGTAATGTAATGTCTTGTGTATAAACATCTACATCTAACCCAGCTGCATTAAACACAACTGGTACGTCTAAATTGTTTCCACCAGCTACTGTGCCACTAATTGTTTGAGGTACAGCAAATCGTAGTGGAGGACTAAATACAAGTGATAGGTTGTCTTCTATATAGGTTGAGTTAAATACAACTTGTAAACCATCTGTACCATCTTCATTTTCGATACCAACAGTTGCACTTGTTCTAAAAGGAGCTGAATTTACATCAGCGTAGTTGACTTGGATAGCTCCGTTTGCATAGAGTACTACTTGAAAGGTAACTGCTTGAGTAGCACTACCATTAAATTCAGGAGCATCTGTCCATTGTATGGTAAATGAATTAGCATCTCCTTGCACTTGAATGCCACCGCCATTTTGTGGGGCTAAATCGTGCCAAAAAGGAGCTATAATTTCGTTGAACGAATCATTTGCTGGAATTTGAAGATTTGTCCAAGAAGCAGTTGCTCCACTAATATCATTAAAAGCAAAAAATCCGTTTCCATTAATCCAAATTTCGTTTTTGAATTTATCGTAAAAAGGGAAATTAAATGGCAATGTAACTTTAACGGTACCGTCATCTCCTGTTACTACGGCAGAGCCAGTAGTTGATATGTCGTTAAATGAAGCTACTGGGCCTCCTGGTTCGTTGCTGTCTATCCAGGTATTACCAAAGCCATCAGGGCCACCGGCACCTGTTAGTACTGGGTGTCCAGTGCGTGTGTCTTTTGTTCCTTTTGCAATGTTTGAACTTAAACCCGCTATAAAACTGGTGTTATTTTTTTGAACACTTGGGTTGTTCATCATTTGCTGAACCACAAACTCTGGAAAGGAGTAATCCAATGGGCCTGGGCCAATATTGGAAATATTAAGGTTAGAGTTTACGGTATTGCCAACGGTTAAATCTACTGTTTCGCTAAGTGATAAAGGGGTAAGTACTAATTCGGATACATCATTAGTAGTTGACATTACTACATTAGAAATATCTGATTCGTTTCCAAAAAAATCGGCTGATACTAAAGCTACATAATAGGTTGTAGAAGGCGTTAACCCAGTAATTGTGAAATTCTCCGTTAATCCAGCAGGTTGTGGAGTTGGAGGGAGGGCAACCAATGTAGCGGAAGCGAAATTACCTGCATCTATTGGAGAGGTAGAGTACCTGATTTCATAAACTGTAGCATTCTCATTGTCTGAATCGGCAGGAGCTGTCCATGTAATATCTAAGTAGTCTTGTCCTATATTTGAAACACTTAAATCTGCCACTGCATCAGGGGCTATTCCGTTATCGGTTAATAAGGCATTAAATGCATTAATTCTGTTTTTAAACCCTGCAGGCAGTCCTACATCATCGGCTGTTTCTATTAACCTGGCTTTTACTTGAGCAGGCGTAATATTACCAGCAAATTCAGAAATAATTAATGCAGCAACACCCGATACATGTGGGCAAGCCATCGAAGTACCTGAAAATATTGCATAACTATTACCTGTTGAACTTAGTACGCTCTCTCCTGGGGCGGCTGCTTCTATCCAAGCACCAAAATTAGAAGAGTCATAAATGTCATCGTTGTGGTCAGACCCAGAAACGGCAAACGTAGGCTCATAAAAGCCTGGATACCATTCAGCATCTGTAGCATCATTACCAGCGGCAAAAAATACAATCCCACCCTGCATAGGGCCAATAGGGTTGCCTCCTGCATCATACCCAGCTTCGGCAATAAAATAGTCGATGCCATCTAATACTACTTGCTCAAATGCTCCTGGAGAAGTATATCCCCAACTGTTTTGGGAAATAACGGCACCATTATCAGCTGCATATATATAAGTGGTTTCGAATCCTCCTACGGAAGAACCAAAGGCAACACATGACATAAGTCTGGCGCCTGAACCTGCGGTGCCATCACCGCCTGCAACACCACCTACTCCAGTGGCATTATTATTAACAGCTGCCACAGTACCACCTACGTGCGAACCATGATCGCCTGCAGGAATAGTTCCTGTATCGTCCGCAAAATTGTATCCGTTTACATCATCTATGTATCCGTTATTATCATCGTCAATTCCATTGCCAGGTATTTCGCCTGTATTTACCCACATATTTGCGGCTAAGTCTTCATGATTTGGATTAATACCTCCATCAGTAACGGCAACAATTACATTAGGTGTTCCTACTTGAATATCCCAAGCCTCGAACAAGTCAATATCGGCATCGGCTGTGCCACCAGTTTGACCAGTATTATTATAATGCCACTGATTAGGCAGTTGAGGGTCATCCCAATTGGCAGTTTGACCAGTACCTGGGCCAAATCTTTTTTCGTATTCCTCTTTTGTGAGAATCTCTTCTTCAATCTCTACTAATTTTTTGTCATAAATTGGTTCGGCCATCTTAACATAGGCCAATTTACTATACGCTGATTTTGCAGCGATTACATCTTTTAAGTTATCGAACTTAACACGATACCATAAATGCAATCCATGCTTTCGGTGCTTAGCCTCGAATTTGCCTCCGTGCGGAAAAATTCTTTCCATACTTACTGCTTTGTAAGTTTGGTTAAGGTTGTCTAACGAAGGGAAACCTGTTTGAATAATGCCTCCTTCAGATGACCGGCTTACCGCCATAGCATCTAAACTATTTGTAAAGCTTTCTTCAAATTTTACATTAATGGTACCTGCTTGATACCCCAAATTTCCTTGTGCAAAGGAGGTTGTTGAAATTAGAAAGAGTGCTATAGAAAATAGGTAGCACCTAACAATCCAACTACTAGTAAGTCTTTTCTTCATAACTTTTTGGTTAATTGTTTTAATCTATTTAGTAAATAAAAGTGAACGAAATTAAGATTACTTAAGTTACCAACCAAACAATATTTTATAATAATACTCGTTGTTTAAACCTTGTTTTTTTTAGAATATTATATTGTTTTTTTTAGAATGTTAGAATAATTGATGGAAAATCTGCTAGATGACTTAATTAAAGAAATAACTATTATGAAATAATTGATTTTTTTGTAGGCAAAATAGTATAGGTATGAACACATAAGCAGAGAATAATTGGGAGGTGTGATAGGTGCGGACATTATTCGGAATTAGAGATTTTCTGCCTATCCGGCTAGGCAGTCTTCGTGCCTACCATTAGCAGCATTTATGCAGTGGGGGAGCATTAGTTCGCTTGTTGGTGAAACTAACACCAACAAGGGGTAGGCTGCAAGAGAGATGCGTACTAGTTTTTGTAAGGTGGCTGCCTTACGAGATTGCCCAGTTTTGCACCAGGCAATGACGCTTGTAGTTTTTTTTATGCTAAACGCACTAGCTGAGCTATAAGAACCAAGGATGATAATTATCCAAAGATGAATTAGTTGCGATATATTACTTTGTTGACTCGTGTCTTATTTTTCCTCTGTAATTTCTTGAAGCTTCATAAGTTCCTTCTCAAACCCACCTGATAAAATAGGGAACCTAAACCAAGATCTGGGGTCAATATTATAATCGTCTAAATGAAAGGAGGGAGCGATTCGCTCTCTTTTCCACTGATTGCGGCTCCAAAGGGTAAAGAATTTATGTACATAGCTTGCCAGTAGTTTGTCAGTAGGAAGCTTTTTTAGTGTAGTGTAAATGGCTAAAGGGTTCATTTTTTCTTTCACAAAAAGCCTTTCAATTTGCTGAAGCAAAGGGTAGGGCATTAAATCATCTTCATCCGTTTGGGTGCTTTCGGCTGGCCTAAGTTCGGCCGTGGGTGTTAATTTATTTACAAAAGCCAATCCTCTGTAGCCCAAATCAGCTTCGGCCCACTTTAGCCAGTTAATTAAAAACGACTTGTTAATGCCTGCAATCGGAGCTAAGCTGCCACTGCTATCACCGTCCATGGTGGTGTAGCCTACGCTTCCTTCGCTTCTGTTCGAAGTGGTGAGTAATAAAGAATTAGCAATATTAGCCAACATCCATATAAAAGGCGAGCGGCTGCGTGCTTGAATGTTTTGTAAAGCGATGTCATCGTGTTGCCAAGTGAGTTGCCTGCCTAATTGCTTTTCAATGGTTTTAACGGCATTTTCTACCGATTCGTCAATAGTCCAATTATAAAAAGTAGCCCCTACTGAATGGGCTAGTTCTTTGGCGGATTCTAATGTTTGCGAAGATGAATTTTTGGAACCCTGATAGGCGGTTATAAGAATATATTTCAACACCTCTTGAGAGGTTGCCACTTTTCCAATTAAGTCAGTGCGATGTGTTTTTGTAAGAAAAGCTTTAAGTCCCAGTTCTTTAATAGTTGTTTTTACCATTTCAGCAACGAGCACAAGAATGGCAGAAGAATCGGCTCCGCCACTTAAGGAAAGTACAAATCCTCTACTTTTACTTTTTCGGAGGTAATCGAATAATCCTAAAGTGAGGGCATTTGTAAACTGTTGGTGTTCTGTTAGCTTTGTAGAGATGATAGTGCTACTTTCTGGGTTGGCAATATTTATATTTGCAGTAGTTAAACCATAGTTTAGTTTGCTAAAACGGTTTCCTGATGCTTTTAAATGCCCATTTTGTGCAATAATAACATCGCCATCATAAATTATTCTTCCTGCTTCGTTACCCAATATATTGGTATAAACATACGCGCAGTTAAATTTTTTTGAGCTGTTAATTACTAAATCTTCTCTTTCTTTTTCTTTATTTAATGCAAAATGGCTTCCGCTTGGGTTTAGTATAATATTTACTTGTTGTTCCACCAATTTGCAAGCAGGTCGTTCTTTATTCCATGCCTCTTCACAAATTTCAAAACCTATATGGGCATCGCCTAATTGGTAGGTGTAATCCCCCAATTGGTATTCTTTGTTATTTATTTTAACAGTTTGTTGGCCTTGAGTCCAGGGTGTAAACCAACGCTGCTCGTAATGTACACCATAATTGGGTAATTTTTGTTTGGCTTGAAACCCAAGTATTGCCCCGTTTGCAACCAGTGCAACAGTATTATATAATTGGTGGTTAAACCACATGGGCAAGCCAATAGCTACGGTTATATTAGTGGTTTGAGGAGTAATTTTAAATAGCTCTTCAAAGGCCTGCTCGGCTACCCAGGGTGCTAAAAACATATCTTCGCAGCCGTAACCTGTTGTGCATAATTCGGGTAAGCATAGTATAGCTACCCCTTCTTTTTTAGCTTGAGCAATGGCAGTAATTATGTTCGCTGTGTTATTATCCCAATCCAGAGGTGTTTGATTTAAAGAGGCGCCAGCAATTTTCATAATTACACGGATTAATCAGTTAATACAGTTTCGAGTGCTTTTCTGGCTGCAGATTGCTCTGCTTTCTTTTTATTTGTGCCGTGGCCTTTAACCACAAATTCATTTTCGATAAATAAGGATACCTCAAATTCCTTAAAGTCTCCTTTTTCTGTTATGTTCTCCGTTTCAAATCTAACATCTTTCCCATTCTTTTGGCTCCACTCAATTATTTGGCTTTTAAAGTTAGGGTTCTCATTAATGAGTTTATCGATGTTAAAATTGGGTTCGATTAATTTACGAAGTATAAAATGTTGGCAAAACTTAAAGCCATGGTCGAGGTAAATGGCACCAATGAGCGACTCCATAATATCGCCATAGATGGATTTATGGCGATGAAGCCCATTTTTGCGATCTACTTTTATAATTTTTTCGAGACCGAGTTTACGACCTAGCAGGTTTAAAGATTCTCTGTTAACAATGCGCGATCGTATCTCTGTAAGAAACCCCTCATCTTTATAAGGGTATTTTTTATAAAGAAACTCAGCTACAACTGCCCCTAAATAAGCATCTCCTAAGTACTCTAAACGCTCGTACGACTCTTTTCGGCCATATTTATCAGTCTCAGAAGAGGAGGAGTGCTTAATGGCAAGCTTATAAAGTTTTAGGGTAACCGGTTTTTTTCCGGTAATCGATTCAACTACTAATCGGAGACTTTTGTCTTCGGAGGAGTAAGATTGAAAAAGGTTCAGGATTCTCCTAAATACCTTGTTCACTACGCATTTATTTTTCTAAACACAAGCGAGGCATTATGTCCTCCAAATCCAAACGTATTACTTAATGCTACATTAACTTCTCTCTCTTGCGCCTTATTTAATGTAAAGTTAATGTTGGCATCTAGTCCTTCATCTACTGTTTCGTGATTGATGGTAGGAGGAATCAGCGAATTTTGAATGGCTTTTAAAGCTGCAATAGCTTCAACGGCACCCGCTGCACCAAGTAGATGACCAGTCATAGATTTGGTAGAACTTACATTTATTTTATAAGCGTGTTCTCCAAATACATCTTTAATGGCTAATACTTCACTAATATCTCCTAAGGGAGTTGAAGTACCGTGTACATTAATGTAGTCAACTTCGGTTGGGGCAATGTTTGCATCCCGCAATGCATTTTTCATAACTGCTTTAGCTCCTTTACCTTCTGGGTGAGGGGCGGTAATATGATGCGCATCGGCCGACATACCTCCGCCAATTACTTCAGCGTAAATTTTGGCCCCTCGTGCTTTGGCGTGTTCATATTCTTCTAAAATTAATGCGCCTGCTCCTTCGCCCAGTACAAAGCCGTCTCTGTTTTTATCAAAAGGGCGTGAAGCTGTTTGTGGAGAATCATTACGTTCAGAAAGGGCTTTCATAGAGCTAAAACCGCCCATGCCCGATTCGTTTACGGCTGCTTCGGAACCACCAGTAACGGCAATATCCATATGGCCTAAACGGATGTAATTTAAGGAATCGATAATTGCATTGGTGCCCGAGGCACAAGCCGATACCGTTACAAAATTAGGGCCTCTAAAGCCATATTTTATAGAGATATAACCTGCGGCAATATCTGCAATCATTTTAGGAATAAAGAAGGGATTAAATCGAGGATTTTTACCCCCCTCTACAAAATTTATTACTTCGTTTTGAAAAGTACCTAGTCCGCCAATTCCTGAACCCCAAATTACCCCCGATTTATCAAGGTTAATGGTTTCAAGGTCTAACCCAGAGTCCTTTATGGCTTCGTCAACGGCCACCATGGCCAATTGTGTAAACCTATCCATTTTACGTGCTTCCTTCCGGTTAATAAACTCGGTAGGGTCAAAGTTTTTTACTTCGCACGCAAATCTGGTTTTAAATTTTTCCGCGTCAAAAAGGGTAATCGGAGCAGCACCACTCACTCCATTAGCCAAACCCTGCCAATATTCATCAACAGTATTGCCTATTGGAGTAAGCGCGCCTAGTCCGGTAACTACTACTCTTCGTAATTCCAAAGTCTTATTTTACGTTTTCTTCAAGATAAGTTACAGCCTGTCCAACTGTTCCAATATTCTCTGCCTGATCATCTGGAATAGAGATATTAAATTCTTTTTCGAACTCCATAATAAGTTCAACTGTATCAAGAGAGTCAGCTCCTAAATCATTCGTGAAGCTTGCTTCGTTTGTTACTTCAGACTCTTCTACTCCAAGCTTATCAATGATGATGCTTTTTACTTTTTGTGCAATTTCAGACATTTTCTTCTAATTGTTTGGTGAAAATTCGATGCAAAGAAATACAATTCGTTTATAAACTCAAACAAATAGAAAATTATATTTCTTTACCTGTTGCTAGCAATTTACAACTTGTTGGCTTTATAGAGTAGCAATATGGCATATTATCACCTTACAGCAAGGGAATAACCTTTGAAATCGCTTAAATTATTAAAATTATACAATTCGATTTTATGCGAATGAATTAATAGAGATTCCCTGTAATTAAAATGTGTAAATTTTTGTCGCTTTTTAATTATTGATAAACCTATCTTTGTGCTCTGCATGAGCAAGAAAAAATTAGATCTTGAATTAGAAGTTGAAGCAGCAGTAATTGGCATAGTAACTTCTTTACAAGATTATAAGCTTGCCTGGAAAATTAACCAAGTATTTAAGATAGAGTTAGTGCTGGAAAAAGATCTGGTAATTGACTTTACTAAGCGTAGTAAAATAACACTTAGTAATTATTGTTATCAAACCGATTTAATAAAAATTGATTTGGTAAAGAACAAAGGTATTGATAAGGAAAAACCGGTTTATTTGGCTAAAGAACTAGCTCAGATAGATTATTTTTTATTAATTGAAGGCGAAGACTATTTTATGGAGGTTTCAGAAGTAGTAGCGCATTTGCAGTCTATAAATGAGATATCCTTTGTTCAATTAATTGATACCACAAAACTTAAATCGAGGGATAATTTTATTTTCTAATAATGAACAACATTCTTTTTAACAAGACCAAAGTAATTGCAACTGTTGGCCCAGCTTGCAATTCAAAAAAAAAGCTCAAAGAGTTAATACTTGCTGGTGTAGATGTATTTAGACTCAATTTTTCGCATGGAACACACGAAGATCATGCAAAAGTAATTAAGTTCATTAGAGAACTTAACACTGAGCTTAGCACTCAAATTTCGATACTGCAAGATTTGCAAGGGCCTAAAATTAGGCTTCGAGATGTAGAAGACGGGTGTGTGGTTAATAGTGGCGATAAGCTCATAATTACCACCAAAGATGTTTTGGGTAATGCTAAAATTGCCGGCACGGTATATGAGAATTTAGCGAAGGATGTAAGTGAAGGGGAACTGATACTTATTGATGACGGTAAGATTGAGTTAAAAGTAGAGTCGGTTAAGGGCGAAGACGTGCATACCATTGTAGTGCATGGTGGCGAACTAAAATCAAAAAAAGGAATTAATCTGCCTAATAGTAATGTATCTGCACCTTCGTTAACACCAAAAGACATTGAAGATTTAGCCTTTGGGATAGAAAATGATGTGGACTGGATTGCCTTGTCGTTTGTGCGAGATCCTTTGGATATTGTTGATCTTAAAATGAAAATTGAGGCGGCTAATAAAGACATTAGAGTTATTGCCAAAATTGAAAAACCAGAGGCTGTTAAAAAAATTGATTCGATCATAGATGCGACCGATGCTATTATGGTGGCTAGGGGAGACCTTGGTGTTGAAATGGATATGGAAGATGTGCCAATGATTCAGAAGCAAATTATCCAAAAATGTAATGCGGCTGCCAAACCTGTAATTGTAGCTACGCAAATGTTGGAAAGTATGATTGAAAATGCAAGACCAACAAGAGCAGAAGCTAATGATGTAGCTAATTCTGTTATTGATGGAGCTGATACAGTAATGCTTTCGGCCGAAACAGCCGCAGGTAAATTTCCATTATTGGCCGTTCAAAGTATGAACAAGATTATTCGTTCGGTAGAAACCAACTATGAAAACATTTATTATAAGTATAACACGCCAAACCCAGAGTCGCCCGATTTTTACCCAACAAGCGTGGTACAAAGTTCTGTGCGCTTAAGTGCCGATACTAACGCACATGTTATCGCTGGTATGACCTGGTCGGGCTTTACTGCCTGGAAACTCTCTGCTCATAGGCCTAAAGCCAATATTTTTATTTTTACAGGCAATAAAAAACTGCTTACCATGATAAATCTGATTTGGGGTGTTCGAGGGTATTATTTCGATTCGAACGATACTACTGATGAGGCCATTGCTAAAGTAGAAACAATTCTTAAACAAGAGGGGCATCTAAAAACAGGAGATGCTTATATTGCCATGGCAAGTATGCCCATTAAGAAAAAGTACCGAACCAATATGCTTAAAATAAACGTGGCAGAGTAGTGTTATTACTTGGTTCTACCAATATAACTTTTTCTTTTTCAACAAACATGGCACCTGCAGGGGTGCCTTTTTTCTTACGTACGTATTTTTTAGGCGTGTATAGCACAGGGCAGAGCGAGTCTGTTTTTCGCTTTGAATAATAGGCCGCTAATTGAGCCGCTTTTTCTATAACGTGTTGAGGGTAGTTTTTTCCGGGAATTTGTTTAATAACCACATGGGAGCCGCTTACATCTTTAGCATGGAGCCATAAATCATCTTTTTTAGCAATTTTTAATGTAAGTGTATCGTTGTGTTTTGCGTTTTTGCCTACTAAAATAATAAAGCCATCTATTCTAAATTCTTTATAAGCTGTGGGTTTTTCTGTTAAGGTAATTGCTTTTGTAGGAAGTTGATTTTGTAGAAATTTATAGTCAGAACTGTTTTCAATGGCTGTTAATTTTGATGTTAATTCTTTGATTAATTTTTTCTTTTGTGTGAGGTTATTGGTAAGCACTGCAATTTCCTTGGCTCCGTTCTTGGCCTTTCTATAATACCTTTCTGCATTTTTTTGCGGGCTTTGCAGTGGGTTTAGCTTTATAATGCAATTGCTATTGGTATAAAAATTAACTAATTCTACAGACTTAGCCCCCTTGCCAATAGCATGCAAATTAGCCATTAAGATATCGGCTTTTTGTTGATTACTGCTATTATTAGATAGCTCATTTAATTTGCTGGTAAGTTTTTTTACATAATTACCCGATTTTATAAGTTGGTTATTAAGGGCAGCTTTAAGTTTAGTTTTAATGCCATCAATAGAGTTAAATTTTACCTGTTGCTCAAAAAAAGTGGTAATGGCTAAAATAGGGTTGGTAAAATCGGATTGCGCATTCGCTGTTTTTATCAGGTTGAGCCTAAACCCTGCTTGCTCTTGATCAATATAATATGCTGGGCTGTTTAATTCTTCGATAAAAGCATTAAACGTAGCCTCTAGGTTATTCGAGTGAGATAGCCTTTCTTCTAGTAATGCTGCCGTGTTTTTATCTAGTGTGGGTATTACTTTTCTACTATTCCAGTCGTGCAATTTTAAGGTTTTAAACGATATGTCCAGCTTTCGGTTAAGTTGAGATAGCTCTATTTGATTGTCGTGCTTTAGTGTATTTTTAAAAAGCGCCACAACTCCACCGTTTTTAAAATATATAATATTTGATTTATTACCATAAAGTTTGAATAGCAGTTGCTGGTTTTGCTCAAAATTGAAGATAAAGGCTCTTTCGTTAAGAACAAGGTCGATATCTTGGAGGTTTTTTCCTTTTACTTCGTCAAAAATATTAACAGAATTACGTTTGGCACGGTGGTATTGCTTGGGAAAAGAGAGGCATGAAAATTGGCTTTTAAGCGAAGCCTTTATAAAAAATGCTACACCTGCTGTAAGACTGAATTCAAAAATAAGCTCCTCTTTATTTTGGCTAAAGCAATTGGTTAAGGTTGCTTTAGCCAGTATGTTAGAAAGAGCAGGAACTAAGTGCCTAAAAAAATAAAAGTTATTATGCATTAGATACTAATACTTAAACCATCATAGGCCAATGAAATATTTTTTGGTAAAGTTGCTTCCACCTCTTGGCTTAGGCCCATTTTATGACTAATATGAAGCAGGTAGGCTTTCTGCGGGTTTAGCTCATTAATAAGTTCAATAGCCTCGGCAAGTGTAAAATGCGAAATATGTTTCTTTATTTGAAGGGCGTTTAAAATAAGTACTTTAAGTCCTTTAAGTTTAGTTTTTTCCGCATCAGAAATAAAGTTGGCATCTGTTATATAGGCCATATCTTTAATTCTAAATCCAAAAACAGGCAGTTTGAAATGCATTGCCTCAATGGGAGTAATTATTGTGTTTTTAATGCTAAAATTTTTATTCGTAATCGCAATTTTATCCACCCTAGGTACGCCCGGGTATTTATGTGCTGCAAAAATATAAGCAAACTCCGTGGTAATTTGGTCGAGTACTTTTTGCCGCCCGTAGATTGGCATATTGTTTTCTTGGGCAAAATTAAAAGAACGCACATCATCTAGCCCAGCTGTGTGATCTTTATGCTCGTGTGTTATTAAAATGGCATCGAGCTTTGTGATATTATTAGCAAGCATTTGCTGCCTAAAGTCAGGGCCAACATCTATGTTAAGGTGTAAATTTTCCACCTCAATATGAATGGAACTTCTTAATCGTTTGTCTCTATAATCAGTAGAAGTGCATACCTCGCAAGTACAGGCAATAACAGGAACGCCTTGCGATGTGCCGGTTCCTAAAAAAGTGATAGTCAAAATGCTATATCAGTTTGAGATAGCTCAAGGAATAGCGATTGGTTCTTTGGGCTAAGTTTATCGGTATCAACCTTAATAGACTTTATAATGTCTATTAAGCAGTTAATTTTACCTTCGTGCGTAAAATATTTATTAATAATAGCCACTTTTTTACTGTTTAAGAGGCAATATCCCGATTTAAAACTACCTTTTTCGTAACGAAGAATAAAATCCGTTTCTGCCATTAAATCCTCCAGCTTATGTAAATACTGTTTGGAGTATTTTACGGGCATTTAGCTAGTATATTGATTAACTAAGGTTACCAAACGATCGAAATCAAGTGGTTTTTGGAGGTATTCGTTAATTCCTACAGCTTTAAATTCATCTATCGAGTAGTTTCCTGCATTGCCAGTAATGGCAAAAATAGGAATACTCGAAACCGGAGAATTTTTCATTTCTCTTATTCTTCGTGTGGTTTCCATGCCGTCTAATAATGGCATATTAATGTCCATTAGTATCAGGTCGAAAGATTCGTCTAGCTTTTCCAGCACTGCGTTGCCATTTTTCACAGTCACTATTTCAAAATTTTGCTGCATTAAAATTTTCTTAGTTAAGTTTAATATAACAGAACTATCTTCAGCAATTAATATTTTCTTGGCCATAATAGATTAATATTTTCTAATTAACTCTTTAAAATTAATTTTATACTCTTCAAAGTTATCCATAAGTTTTAATAAATTGGTTTCAAAACTAGAAATATTGTTCTGTTTAACCATGACTTCCAGCTCTTTTGCTGTTTGCGCGATGCGATCTATGCCTAGTGTACCCGAAGTTCCTTTAATTGTGTGTAATAATTTCTTTATTTCTTCCCAATTTTTTTTATCAAAATAAGATTGACACTCCTTGAGTTGTACTTCTGTTTCGATGTTAAACTCATTGTAAACAGAGGCTAAAATTTCTTCTCCACCATATTTTTTAAGCTGGCGAACAACTTCAATATTAATTATTTCTGTACTCTTTTGAGATTTTACTTCTTCAGGATTCCCTCCGTTTGATACTCGCTCCGATACTTTGTTGATGAGCGTAACAGCCCTAATTGGCTTTGGTAAATAGTCGTCCATCCCTAACTTTAAAAATCGCTCTTTATCTTCTTTCATTGCATAGGCGGTCATCGCAATTACTTTAGGCATATTATCCAAATTAAGACCTCTTATTTTTTGTGTGGTTTTTATGCCATCCATGCCAGGCATTTGAATGTCCATTAAAATAATATCAAAACTATGTTGGGTTACTAATTCGATAGCCGCTTCTCCACTTTCGGCTAATTGTACTTTACAGCCTGCTTTTTTAAGAATCTCCTTGGCTACTTCTCGGTTAATTGAGTTATCATCTACAACTAATATTTGTTTTTTAGTTAAGTCAGCTTTTGTTTGATAGGTGTTTTCGATGGCAATGGTTTTTTTAGGTGCCTTTTGCTCTTTAGGGAAACTAGCGCTAAATGTAAACCAAAAGGTGCTGCCTAAGCCTGGGTTAGAAAACACCCCTATTTGTCCTCCAAGCAATGTAACGAGCTGTTTTGAAATAGCAAGCCCTAAGCCGGTGCCTGCATACGATTTAGTGGTTGATACATCGAGTTGTTCAAAACTCTTAAAAAGTAACTTTTGATTTTCTTTTGAAATTCCAATGCCTGAATCTCTTACATCAACTCTAATTAATGCTTGGTTATTCATCTCATCAATAAGCTCAAATCCAATGTCGATAGATCCACCTTTTTGTGTAAACTTTAACGAATTAGAAATTAAATTTGAGAGTACCTGGATAAGTCTTGTCTCGTCAGTATTAATAAAATGGGGCAATGCTTTATTAATGTGGTAATGTAAATTAACTTGATTAGTAGAAGCGATAGGAGTAAAAAGTGCATGTATTTTATCAACAATGTAGGGCAGCGAAAAGGTGGTTCTTTTTAATTCCATCCGACCGGCTTCAATTTTAGCTAAGTCTAAAATATCATTTAAAATATCCATTAAAATGGCAGAAGATTTTTTTAAAGTACCTATATAGCCTTTTTGAGACTTATTTAAGGTTGATTCATCCAATAAATCAATCATACCAATAATGCCATTCATGGGGGTTCTTATCTCATGGCTCATATTAGCCAAAAACTGTTCCTTAACGCGTAATGAATTTTCGGCTATCTCATTGGCATTAATGAGCTGCTGATTGGTAATTTTTAGTTGAGTAATATCACGCACAACTCCCTCAATTTCGTAGGGTTCGTTTTTGTTATTTTGAACCATTCGAATATTGCAGATACACTGCCGTACTTCTCCATTTTGTTTTACAATAGAAATTTCTACGTTCTTTAGGTTCTTCTCCGTTTTTAACTCCTTAAGAATTTTTTTAGCTCGGGGGTTGTAGAGGTAGTAATCATCAATATGTTTGCCTAATACTTCAAAAGCTTGATATCCTAATAAATCTGAAATAGAGGGACTAACCATTAAAATGCTGCCATGCAAGTTGCATCTAAAATAGAGGTCTTGAAACGACTCGAAAATATTTCTAAACTTTTCTTCACTTTTTAATAGGGCTATTTCAGAGTGTTTCTTAGGTGTAATGTCTTGCGCAATACCCGATACTTCTGAGATTATGTTTGCTCTGGTATAAATAGGGTTTAAGTGTACTTCTTTCCAGATGATATTGTTTTGGTCATCTTTTAAATTTATCTCAAACTGAAGTTTCTCACCCTTAAAAGCTCTTTCATATTTTTCTACCCAAAAATTCTTAAAGCCTACAATTTCATCCCCTCCATCTTCGGGTGATTGTATATCATGATTAATAAAGTTTGCCTCAAGGTAATTTTTGTTGTACGAGGTAACTTCCAGTTCTTTATTAACCGACCAAATTAAATGTGAACTGCTGTCAAAAATGGCATTTAATTGTGCTGTTTGGTTTTGAAGCTCCTTTCTTGTTTGAGCCATTTCAATGGCCATGGCAATTTGCGAAGAAGCAAAATCCAGTATTTTTAAATCTGAATCGGTATAGGTAAATCCTGGCATATAAGATTGAATGGCAACTACGCCAATTACTTTATTGGGTGTGTGTAAAGGCACACCTAACCAATGTTCGGGTAGATTTCCGAAAATCTCAATCTCATTCTCCTGCTCAAGCTTTAAAAGTTGTTGCTTTGTGAGACTTAATGGTTGTCCATTTTTAATTGCATACTCAGTAATACCATTTCTTGCCGATCTTAAAAAACCACTTTTGGTTGTATCGTCTTTGTCTAAAAAATAAGGAAAGCGAATATTTTCTACTTCATCATCCGGATTATACAGGGCGATGTATAAGTTATCGCAAGAAATAACCTCTTTTAGCTCTAGGTGTATGTTTTTATAGACCGTTTGTAAGTCTGTGTTTTCCGCTATTTGGTTGGAGATATTAAAATAAAGGCTTTTAACTTTTTCTGATCTTACTTCTTCGGTAATATCATTAAAAATACACTGATAAATAAAAGGGTGTCCACCTTTTTGCTCAAGCAACAAGTATCCTTTAAGGTAATAATGGGCTCCGTTAACCTTCGACTTAATTTTTAAAAATAGCTTTGTAAAGCTATTTTTAATACTTAAATTTTCAAGAGATTCTAAAATTGTTCGACTTGCCTCTTCTTCAATTAAGTCTCTTAAGCCTAATCCTTCAACATGCAAGTTTTCAAAACCTAGATTTTTTTGCCATTTTTCATTTAGATGAATTATTTTTTTGTTGATATCAAGGATTATAATGAGTTCGTTAGCTACTTTATAGAGTTCTTTGAGGCTATGGTCTGAAGCCTCAAATGTTTTTTTTACAAAATTTCGGTAAATAACATTATCGCTTAAAATTGCGTATGAAAACGTATTTAGAAAACCATTTTTTAGTTGGATAACTTTTAAACTGAGGTCGAGTTTTTGTGCTGACTTAGATGAAATGAGGTAAGGGAAGTTTTGAAATGCTAGATTTTTAGCTGTATCTATTTTACCAACGAGTGTTTTTAATTTCTTTAATTCATTGGCTTCAAACAAGAGGTCTATATCACTCCCTATCAATTCTTCAATGGTGTAGCCTAAGAGGGTAGCCAGCGGTTTTGTTACAAATCGAATCTGCCCATCAGGATTAATAATCAAGGTGAGTAGGTTGGTGTAACTTATTTGAATGGGCGCTTCTTTTTTCAATTGATTTTAGATAGAGTACTGATAAAACAAATATTCAATCTTAAAAGTAATAAATTAGAATTTTAAGACGATATTTTTGAAGAAATTAAGCGAGTGGAGAAAGATAAAAAGCATTTAATTGTAATTATTGGGCCAACAGCAGTGGGTAAAACAACACTAACGGTGCAGTTGGCCAAGCATTTTGGTGTAAGCGTATTAAATGCCGATTCGCGCCAAGTGTTTAAAGAACTTTCGGTTGGCACTGCCAAGCCTTTGTTAGAAGAGCTGCAAGGAGTGCCTCATTATTTTATAAACGATAGAAGCATAAACGATGAATTTAGTGCTGGTCATTTTGAGAAGGAAGGCTTACGTGTATTAACTAAAATATTTAACAAGGAGGATGTAGCTATTTTAAGTGGAGGTTCCGGGCTTTATATAGATGCACTTTGCTTTGGGTTTAGCGATATACCTAAGGTAGATTTAAGCATAAGGCGAGCATTAAAAGAAAGAGAAAAAAAAGAAGGTGTGGCTCAATTATTTACCGAACTTCAACAATTAGATAATGAGTACGCCAAAACTATTAACCCTGAAAATCAGCAGCGTATTATTAGGGCGCTTGAAATTTGTATTGGTACAGGTAAACCTTTTTCATCTTTTAGAACGGGAGCGCAAGAGCAGCGTAAGTTTGCATTGCATTTTATTGGGCTAGAGCTCCCACGCGAAGTTTTATACAAGCGTATCAATAATAGAATGGATGATATGATTGCCAATGGGCTTTTTGAAGAAGCCAAAAAAAATGAAACGTTTAAAGAAGCAAATGCCCTGCAAACAGTTGGCTATAGCGAAATATTTGGTTTTTTTGAGGGGAAGTATGAGAAGGAAGAAGCTATCCGACTTTTAAAAAGAAACTCCAGAAGGTATGCCAAGCGTCAAATAACATGGTTTAAAAAAAATGAGTTGGTACAATGGTTTTCGCCAACTCAGCTAAATGAAATAATTAGCTATTTAACTCCTCGATTACCCTAAACAGGCACCTAAATACTCAAAATTTTCATAGCCCTTATTAAATCCGGGTTAAGGGGTTTTGTTTTGGATATGGCATCTTTTAATGGTGTAAAAGTTAATTTGTCATTCACAATACCTGCCATAACATCTTTTTTGCCAGCTAGCAAACCTTCTACAGCACCCAAGCCAAGCCTGCTTGCCAGTGTTCTGTCGGTAGAAGTGGGTGCACCACCACGTTGAATATGACCCAATATTGTTACCCTTATGTCTTGATTTGTGATTGTTTTTTTTACGGCATTGGCCAACTCAACTGCATAGCCAGGGTCGTCTTTTTCAGCCACTACAACTATTGAAAACGACTTTTCACGCCTAATGCCATCTTGCAAATTATTAACAACATCTTCAGCAGTGGCATTTTTTTCTGGCAGTATAACACTTTCGGCACCACCTCCAATAGCACTTTGTATGGCAATATAGCCCGAATCTCGCCCCATTACCTCAATAAAAAAAATACGACCGTGAGAATCAGCGGTGTCCCTAATCTTATCAATGGCATCTAGGGTAGTGTTTACGGCTGTGTCAAATCCTATGGTTTTATCGGTACCAAAAATATCATTATCAATGGTGCCGGGTACCCCAATAATGGGAATGCCATATTCTTTATAAAAAAGATTTGCTCCGGTAAATGTTCCGTCTCCGCCAATGGCAACCAAGCCTTCAATGCCCTTGGCACTCAAGTTATTATACGCTAGTTTCCGTCCCGCTTTTGTTCTAAAATCATCGCTTCTGGCCGATTTTAACATCGTACCCCCATGTTGTAGGATATTACTTACCGAGTGCGACTCCATTTTTTCAATATCACCATCAATCATTCCCTGGAATCCTCTGTAAATCCCATATATTTCAATTTTATGATAAATGGCACCTCTAACTGCTGCTCTAATACAGGCATTCATTCCTGGGGCATCTCCTCCAGATGTAAATACGGCTATTCGTTTCATAGTATTCGTATCAAATTAAGCTCAAAAATGGCAATATCTTTTCAATTGGGCGTCTGCAAATGGTAATTAAATTCAATATTTTTATTGCAATCGTTTTCAATCGTACTTCCTGCTAACTATTTATATATTTGTGCCCCATTTTATTAGCCATAAATGACCAAGAAAAAAGTACTTATAATAACCTATTATTGGCCTCCAAGTGGTGGTGGTGGTGTACAACGTTGGTTAAAAATGACCAAGTATTTGCCAACCTATGGGTGGCAACCTATTATTCTAACCCCTGAAAACCCTGATTTTGAATTGAAGGACGAAAGTTTGCTGAAAGATGTGGCGGATAACACGGAGGTGCTTAAATTACCTATTTGGGAGCCTTTTGGTCTGTACCGCAAGCTAATGGGCAAAAAAGCGGTGCAAAAGCAAGGCGTGGTTGATACCAAAAATGAATCTTTATTAGCAAGGTGGTCGAGGTGGGTGCGAGGTAATTGGTTTATACCCGATGCCCGCTTGTTTTGGGTACGCCCTGCTGTTAATTATGCAGAGAAGTATCTCCGAAAAAACCCAGTAGATGTTATTATTACCACCGGGCCACCGCATAGCATACACTTAATTGGCATGGAGCTAAAACGAAGACTGGGAACTAAATGGATAGCTGATTTTCGTGACCCATGGAGCGATTGGGATGTGCTGCCGCAATTAAGCCTTACAAAAAAATCGTGGAAAAGGCATAAAAAATTAGAGCGGCAAGTAATGCACAGTGCAGATAAGGTACTTACGGTTACTCATAATTTGGCAAAGCAGCTAGCAGCCACAGGAGGAATAGATAAAGTGGAAGTAGTAACCAACGGGTTTGATGCCGAAGATTTTGTGCTTGACACAACTATTAAGCCGTCTAAATTTCAGATATCGCATGTGGGTTTGCTTAATGAAGGAAGAAACCCTGCTGTTTTATGGGAGGTGTTAGATGAACTATGCGCTAAGGATGAAAACTTTAGCAATGAATTAGAGATTGTACTGGCAGGTACCATAGATCAGTCGGTAAGAGATAGTATTATGGGGTTTGAGCAGCTTACTGGCAAAGTGAATATTCCTGAGTATTTGGCTCATAATGAAGTGCTTAATTTATATCAGCAATCGGCTGTATTGCTTTTGTTAGTAAATAATACATCCAATTCTTCGTGGATATTGCCAGGTAAATTATTTGAATATTTTTCGGCAAAACGCCCCATCTTGGCCATTGGTCAACTCGATAGTGAAGCCAATGAGGTATTGCAAGCGTGCGGTTACGATTTTTTTTTAACTTATAATGATAAGAATGGATTGAAAAAAAGAGTTGAAACTTTGTTTTTAGCTTATCAGAATAAAGAAGCGATGGTAGATTCTGCCTCTATACATAAATATGAACGCAAAAATTTGGCAGGTGAAGTTGTTAACTTATTGAATGATACTATCATTTTATAAGCTTGCCCATAAACTCCAATAAACAAAAGTCAAATAACAAATAAATCTCAAAAACGAAAAGTACCTACTCAGCCATTTGTTTAAACCTAAACCAAAAAAACAACGTCATTCCGTAATTTCTGAAATGAAATGGAAGAAATATGCGGAATCTGTCTATGTTTAGTGTGTTAATTACTAGATTCATTCACTATTTTTCCTATCTTTTTTCTTTGCACTGTGTTAAAATTTTTAACCGTAACGCTGCTATGCTTGCAAATTTTGCCTTGTTCAAAGAAAAAATCTAAGCAAAAATTTAGTAACTAACACACGAGCAGAAATTCAATGAACAACCAACGATAAATTATATCCTCACAGCAACTACGAGGTGCTACTGTTGGCTGAGCAGGTACCATTCTGCTCTAAAAGTTAGCTGCTTTTTGCTACTTTTTTTGAGAAGTCTTTGGAGTGGGTTATAAAGTTATCAAAAATAGATAATAATGGGTTTGTTTATTGAGGGACTGAGTTCGAGGTGGTAGAGAAATTTTATCAATAATTCGGATTAAGCTTATCAGCAAACACCTTTTTTAATTTTTCTACTTTGGGGCGAATTACATATTGGCAGTACCCTTGGTTTTGGTTTAGCGCATAATAATTTTGATGGTAATTTTCGGCTGGGTAATAAGTAGAGGCTTTGGTTATTTCTGTTATAATCGGATTTGTAAAAGCACCTGAGCCATCCAATTTCATTTTATAGGTTTCTGCCAACTCTTTTTGCGCCTCATTCAAATAAAAAATTACTGATCTGTATTGTGTTCCTTTATCTGCTCCTTGCTGATTTAAAGTGGTGGGGTCGTGTGTTTGCCAAAACACTTCGAGCAACTCTTTAAAAGAAATAAGTGCCGGGTTAAAATTTATTTTCGCCACCTCGGCATGCCCAGTAGTTCCTGTGCAAACCTGCTCATAGGCAGGGTTTTCTAAGCGACCTCCCATATAGCCCGACTCCACATTAAGAACTCCTTTAAGTGCCAAAAAAACAGCCTCTACACACCAAAAGCAGCCTGCTCCCAAAATTGCCTCTTCATTAGATGCGGTATTTTTTTCTGCCATAATTAAAAACCTAAAATAATAATACAGGTGTAACTCCCTGCCCCAAAAACTCGCTAGTTAATAAATTTACTAACTAATATTTGGTCTTTAAACTCCAATAAACAAAAATTAAATGACAAAATCGCTGATAATTATCGGGACAATAATAAAAAGCACCTATTCAGCCGTTTGTTTAAACCTAAACAAAAAAACAACGTCATTCCGTAATTTCTGAAATGAAATGGAAGAAATATGCGGAATCTGTCTATGTTTAGTGTGTTAATTACTAGATTCATTCACTATTTTTCCTATCTTTTTTCTTTGCACTGTGCCTGCCTGTATTCGGCAGACAGGTTAAAATTTTTAACCGTAACGCTGCTATGCTTGCAAATTTTGCCTTGTTCAAAGAAAAAATCTAAGCAAAAATTTAGTAACTAACACACGAGCAGAAATTCAATGAACAACCAACGATAAATTATA
>Ga0256839_1001439_pt1 | contig 28769 bp, 27 predicted proteins | sample 354166metaG_FD_185968 | JGI IMG/M metagenome (GOLD analysis project Ga0256839, IMG submission 185968) | Hydrothermal vent microbial communities from Mid Atlantic Ridge, Atlantic Ocean - 354-166 | ecosystem: Environmental > Aquatic > Marine > Hydrothermal vents | place: Atlantic Ocean: Mid... | reverse complement strand
CACAGTATTTGATGGCGGAAATGGATTACGAGCGCTTCAAGATGATGGGCGGCGCGCGGCTGGAATACTCGAAACAGACGGTCAACACCTTCAAGCTGACCGACCCGAATCAGGTCGTCCCCGCCGAACTGGAAACCACGGACCTGCTGCCGGCCCTGTCGTTGACCTGGGTCGCCAGCCCCGCGTTGCAGTTTCGCGCCGCTTACAGCAACACCCTCAACCGGCCCGACTTCAAGGAGCTATCAGAGGCGCCCTACATCGACCCCGACACGCGGCGGGTGGTGATCGGCAACCCGGCCCTGCAGCGCGCCAGGATCAGCAACTATGACCTGCGCGCCGAGTGGTATCTGACCCGGTTCGAGACCCTCTCCATGGCCTTTTTCTACAAGAACTTCGAGCAGCCCATCGAGCAGGTTATCCGCCTCGGCGCAGGTGGCATCATTACCTTCGACAATGCCGAGTCGGCGCAGAACTACGGCATCGAGTTTCAGGGGCGCACCTGGCTGTCACGCCTGTTCGGACGTTCCTTCTCGCGCTTCTATCTCGCGGGCAATCTGTCGATGATCGAGTCCAGTGTAAAGCTGGGCAAGGCCGGTGATCAGCAGACCAATCAGCAGCGTCCGCTGCAGGGGCAGTCACCCTGGGTCATCAACGCCACCCTGGGTTATGAAAATCTCATCACCGCGACCAAGGCCTCGCTGTTGTTCAACATGGCCGGCGAGCGCATCACCAGCGTCGGCGTGAAGGGCATGCCCGATGCCTATGAGCAACCGGTTCCGCAGCTCGATTTCGTCTACAGCCGGCGTATCTATGAAGGGGCTAACGGTAAAAAGGCGTCCTTCAAGTTCCGCATCAAGAACATTCTCGACCCCGAGTACAAGACCCTGCGCGGCAACGAAGTGGAGCGTCTGACCAGGAAGGGCATCAGTTTCAAGGCGAGCCTGTCCTATTCCTTCATCTGATCCAATAGGCTTGCGTACGGCCTTTGGCGCAGCATGTCTGTAGGAGCGGCCTTGGCCGCGAATGATTTCCTGTCATGGCTTCTTGGCTGAAGCCACTGCCAAAAAATACTGCTGCCATTCCCATGCTTGTGGCCATTGCCATCCCTGTCACGCAACTGACACAAAACTGTCAACTTAATTAAATATTCCCTTGTTACAGTAGTCGAGTCACCATATTCGAAGATGTAACTAATAGGAGTTATGCCATGAATTTCAGAAAGAGCCTGTTGACGCTCTCGATTGCCGCCGTCACGGTGGGATTGAGCGCCTGTGGCGGGGGCACTACCACCACGACCCCCACCACGCCTACCACGACTGCGGCTGATCCCTACAAGGTTTCCGACTGGTTCAGCGCTGGCACCAACAACCGCCAGGCGGATCCCGCGCTCGCCGCCGATGGCCAGCCCACCAGCGCCTCGCCTGATCTGCAGGATGCCGCCTATACCTTTACCGCCAGCTCGCCGGACATGCAGGACGCGGCCTACGCCATCGACCTGAGTGCGGTGGATGCCCGCTTCGTCGCCACCGACTACATTGGCGCCTTCCCGCAGGACACCAGCGACAACTGGACGGCCGGCTGGACCGTGTGGCTGAACGGCAACAGCACCGTGTGGGAACCTGCCGTGACCCCGGTGGCCGACGCCACCTGCCCCACGGGCACCACCTACGTCAGCGCGCAGACCCTGCCCGACGGTGGCCAGATGGACCTGTGCCAGCTGGACGCGGTGATCACCACCGACGTCACCCTCAGCAACGACAACGTCTACAAGCTGGCCAGCGGCTTCCCCGGCACCAAGATCGGCCTGGGTGAAGACCTCGACCCCGCCAACGACGTCGCCGTGACCCTCACCATCGCCCCCGGCACCCTGATCATGGGTGACGTGCAGGAGGCCCTGGTGATCACCCGTGGCGCCAGGATCGACGCCCAAGGCACCGCCGCCGACCCCATCGTCATGACCTCCAAGACCCAGTTCGACGCCTGGGTGGCGGGTGGTGACGGCACCTCCGGCCGCGGCGAATGGGCCGGCCTGGCGCTGATGGGCCGCGCCCCCACCAACGAGTGCGGCAGCCCCTGCAACGTGGCGGCCGAGGGCAACATCGGCTACTACGGCGGCACCGACAACGCCGACGACAGCGGCATCATCAAGTACCTGGTGATCCGTCACGCCGGCAACGACATCGACGGCAACGGCAACGAGCTCAACGGCCTGACCATGTTTGGCACCGGCTCCGCCACTCGCGTGGACTACGTGCAGGTGCACAAGAACCTGGACGACGGCGTGGAGCACTTCGGCTCCAGCGACTTCATGTCGCACCTGGTGCTGACCGCCAACAAGGACGACAGCTTCGACTGGGGTCAGGGCTACACCGGCGGCGCGCAGTTCATCGTCATCAAGCAGGACACCGACACCGCCGACCGCGGCATCGAGGCCGACAACGACAAGACCGACCCGCTGGCCACCCCGGTCTCCATGCCGACCCTGGCCAACATGACCATCATCAGCCATGGCACCGCCGACTCCAAGGGCGAGCAGGGCATCCTGCTGCGTCGTGGCACCGGCGCGATGATCTACAACAGTGTGATCACCGGCTTCCGCGATAGCTGCATCGACATGGATGGCGCCGACACCCTCGCCATGGCCGGCGCCCTGAACGACGCCACCGATGGCCAGCTGGAGATTCACAATTCCATCATCCACTGCCCCGCTGGCGTCTCCTTCAAGGATGACGGCGACGTGGCCGGCGCCGATATCTCGACCTGGTTCGCCGCCGATGCCAACAACCGCATCGCCAACCCGAACCTGAACCCGGTCGGCATGCCCAACTCGCCCAGCGGCGCAGGCACCAACTTCGTCACCACCGACTACATTGGCGCCTTCCCGCAGGATACTAGCGACAACTGGACGGCCGGCTGGACCGTGTGGCTGAACGGCAACAACACCGTGTGGGACACCACCGCGCCGGTGGCCGATGGCACCTGCCCCACGGGCACCACCTACGTCAGTGCGCAGACCCTGCCCGCCGGCGTCAACGGCGGCCTGGGTGGTCAGATGGACCTGTGCCAGTTGCCGAACCCCGTTGTCACCGATCTCACCCTCACCGGCGACAACATCTACAAGCTGGCCAGCGGCTTCCCCGGCACCGTGGTAGGCCGGGGCGACGACCTCGACCCCGCCAACGACATCGCCGTGACCCTCACCATCGAGCCCGGCACCCTGATCCTGGGCGACGTGCAGGAGGCCCTGGTGATCACCCGTGGCGCCAGGATCGACGCCCAGGGCACCGCCGCCGACCCCATCGTCATGACCTCCAAGACCCAGTTCGACGCCTGGGTGGCGGGTGGTGACGGCACCTCCGGCCGCGGCGAATGGGCCGGCCTGGCGCTGATGGGCCGCGCCCCCACCAACGAGTGCGGCAGCCCCTGCAACGTGGCGGCCGAGGGCAACATCGGCTACTACGGCGGCACCGACAACGCCGACGACAGCGGCATCATCAAGTACCTGGTGATCCGTCACGCCGGCAACGACATCGACGGCAACGGCAACGAGCTCAACGGCCTGACCATGTTTGGCACCGGCTCCGCCACTCGCGTGGACTACGTGCAGGTGCACAAGAACCTGGACGACGGCGTGGAGCACTTCGGCTCCAGCGACTTCATGTCGCACCTGGTGCTGACCGCCAACAAGGACGACAGCTTCGACTGGGGTCAGGGCTACACCGGCGGCGCGCAGTTCATCGTCATCAAGCAGGACACCGATACCGCCGACCGCGGCATCGAGGCCGACAACGACAAGACCTCGCCGGACGCCACGCCCGTCTCCATGCCCACCCTGGCGAACATGACGTTCATCAGCGCGGGCACCCAGGATGGCAAGTCCGAGCAGGGCATCCTGCTGCGCCGCGGCACTGGGGCGGTGATCTGGAACACCATCGTCACGGGCTTCAGCGGCAGCTGCATCGATATCGACGATGACGCCACCTTCGCCCGCGCCGGCAGCAATGCCCCGGCGGCCCTCAACGGTGAGCTGGTGATGAACAACAGCGTCATCAGCTGTCCCACCAACTTCGATGAGGAGTAATCACATCGGAGCATGAGATTCCGGCAGGGAGGCCGGGAGGGGAGGCGCCACACGAATGTGGCGCCTTTTTTGTGCGTGAAAATAACGGGACAGATCAGGCGCTGCTGCCGCGCCTCTTGTAGGAGCGGCCCCACAGGCCGCGATGGAATAACCGCCAATGCTATCGTGGCCTGCGGGACCGCTTCCACGAGACAGATGGCATTTCTCGTTACACCGCTCTGCGGTGTAATGAAAAAGGGCGGTTCATGTTGTCGCGGGTGGTGTGGCGCAGAGCGCCACAGGATGTGTGACACCGCAGAGCGGTGTCACAAGCCGTAAACTTACCGTAGTTTACCTGCCTGATTGGTTGCATAATTACTAAGGTTATCTGCTTTCCGATTCAAAGTGTTGGCGGTCTATGTCTAAAAAAGACTTCTGTTCAGGTCTTCTGCCTTGCTTTTACGACTTTAGCAGCTTGCGTAGGCGGTAGAGGGTCTCCAGGGCCTGGCGCGGACTGAGATCGTCGGGGTCGGTTTCGCGCAGGGCGTCGAGGGCGGGCGAGCAGGGCTCGCGCGGCGGTTCGTCGAACAGGGAGAACTGTTGCGCGGCCGGCGCCTGTTCGCGCAGGCTCTGTGACTCCAGCTGCACGAGATGTTCGCGCGCGCGCTCGATGACCGCCGGTGGCACGCCGGCCAGCGCCGCCACCTGCAGGCCATAACTTTGATTGGCGGGCCCTTCCTTGACCGTGTGCATGAAGACGATGCCGTCGCCGTGTTCCACGGCGTCGAGATGCACGTTGGCGACGTTGCCGAGGCTCTCGGGCAGGGCGGTCAACTCGAAGTAGTGGGTGGCGAACAGGGTGAAGGCCTTGACCTCGCGGGCCAGTTGCTCGGCGCAGGCCCAGGCCAGTGACAGGCCGTCGAAGGTGGAGGTGCCGCGGCCGACTTCGTCCATCAGCACCAGGCTGCGCTCGCTGGCGTTGTGCAGGATGTTTGCCGTCTCGGTCATTTCCACCATGAAGGTGGAGCGCCCGGAGGCGAGGTCGTCGGAGGCGCCGATGCGGGTGAAGATGCGGTCGAAGGGACCGATCACGGCGCGCCTGGCGGGGACGAAACTGCCGACGTGGGCGAGCAGGGTGATGAGCGCGGTCTGGCGCATGTAGGTGGACTTGCCGCCCATGTTGGGGCCGGTGATGACCAGCATGCGGCGTTGCTCGTCGAAGCGAACGTCGTTGGGAATGAAGGGCTGGTCGAGCACCTGTTCCACCACCGGGTGACGCCCGGCCTCGATCAGCAGGCCCGGCGTGGCGCTCATTTCCGGCTGGCACAGGTCGAGGCTGTCGGCGCGCTCGGCGAGGTTGGCCAGGGCGTCCAATTCGGCCAGCGCGGCGGCCGAGTCCTGCAGGGCGGGCAGGTATTCCGCGAGATAGTCGAACAATTCATCGTACAGCGCCTTTTCCCGCGCCAGGGCGCGTTCGCTGGCGCTCAGGGCCTTGTCCTCGAAGGCCTTGAGTTCGGGGGTGATGTAGCGCTCGGCGCCCTTCAGGGTCTGGCGGCGGACGTAGTCGGCGGGCACCTTGTCGGCGTGGCTGCGGCCGATCTCGATGTAATAGCCGTGAACGCGGTTGTAGGCCACTTTCAGGGTGGCGATGCCGGTGCGTTCACGTTCGCGGGTTTCCAGCTCTAACAGGAATTGGCCGGCATCCTTTTTGATGGAGCGCAGTTCATCCAGCTCTTCGTCATAGCCGGGGGCGATGACGCCGCCGTCGCGGATCAGCACCGGCGGTTCGTCGATGATGGCGCGCGTGAGCAGTTCGTGCAGGGCAGGGTAGTCGCCGATGCGCGCGTCGATGTCTTCCAGCGTGGCGCAATCCTGCCCCGCGTCGATGGCGGCCAGCGCGCCGCGCAGGCCGGGCAGGCTGCCAAGGGTGGCGCGCAGCTGGGTGAAGTCGCGCGGGCGGGCGCTGCGCAGGGCGATGCGGGCGAGGATGCGCTCCACGTCGCCGACGCCGCGCAGGCGTTCCTGCAGATCCTCGAAGTGGCGTTGTCCGAGCAGCACCGCCACCGCCTGGTGGCGCTGGCGCAGGGCGTCGTGGTCGGCCAGCGGGCGGTTGATCCAGCGCCGCAGCAGACGGCTGCCCATGGGGGTGCTGGTGTGGTCCATGACCCAGGCGAGGGTGTGTTCGCGGCCGCCGCCGAGGTTGGTCTCCAGCTCCAGGTTGCGGCGGCTGGCGGCGTCCAGCACCAGGCTGTCCTCGCGGCGCTCGACGCGCAGGCCGCGGATGTGCGGCAGGGCGGTGCGCTGGGTGTCCTTGACGTATTGCAACGCGCAGCCGGCGCTGGCGATGGCGAGGTGGAGGCCGTCGCAGCCGAAGCCGGACAGGTCGCGGGTGCCGAATTGCTGGGTCAGCAGGCGCCGGGCGCTGTCCTGTTCGAAGTGCCACGGCGCCTGTAGCCGCAGGCCGCGGCGTTCGCCGTCGATGGGCACGGCGGCGTCTTCGTCGATCAGCAGCTCGGCCGGGTTGAGGCGTTCGATCTCGCCGTTGAGGGCCTCCCGGCCTTCCACCTCCAGCACGGAAAAGCGGCCGCTGGTGACGTCCAGCGCGGCGATGCCGTAGCGGCCGCCGTCGCCGGTGATGGCGACCACCAGGTTGTCGTGGCGTTCCTCCAGCAGGGCCTCGTCGGTGACCGTGCCGGGGGTGACGATGCGCACCACCTTGCGCTCCACCGGCCCCTTGGCCTTGGCCGGGTCGCCGATCTGTTCGCAGATGGCGACGGATTCGCCCAGGCGCACCAGCCGCGCCAGGTAGCCGTCGGCGCTGTGGTAGGGGATGCCGGCCATGGGGATGGGCTCGCCGCCGGACTTGCCACGCGCGGTGAGGGTGATGTCGAGCAGGCGCGCGGCCTTGCGCGCGTCGTCGAAGAACAGCTCGTAGAAGTCGCCCATGCGGTAGAACAGCAGGGTGTCGGGAAAGTCGGCCTTGATGCGCAGGAACTGCTGCATCATGGGCGTATGTTGCGGTTTTTTTTGTTTTGCTGCGCCGGCCATAGGTAGTCACAAGTCCGTGGGGGTGATTGCCGTTTTTTTCGGCATCATGACGTTGCGGGCCAAGTCCTGCGCCATGATGTTCGTTGCCGAGCGAACGAAGGCGCGCATTATATCCCACCTGAACCTGCGGATTCAGATTCCACGGTGCAAAAACGGTGCGCGCCCTTCTGCCGGCCGGGCAATGGCGCTATCTTTGCGGCATGGACCATGTGCTTGCCATCGATCAGGGGACGCACGCCAGTCGCGCCCTGCTGTTCGACGGGCAGGGCCGGCAGGTCGCCGCGCATCAGGCGCCGGTGGCGCTGCGGCGGCCGCGGGCGGGGTGTGCGGAGCAGGATGCGGAGGAGATCGTCGCCTCGCTGCGGACGGTGGTGGCGCGGGTGATCGGCGCCCTGCCGGCCGCCCGGCGCGACCACATCTGCGCCTGTGGTCTGGCCTGCCAGCGTTCCACGGTGCTGGCGTGGCGGGCGGACGGCGCGCCCCTGTCCGCCGCCATCGGCTGGCAGGATACCCGTGGCGCGCCGCTGGTCGAGGCCCTGCGTCCCCATGCGGCGGCGATCCGCGCGCGCTCCGGGCTGCCCCTGTCGGCCTATTACGGGGCCAGCAAGCTGCACTGGTTGCAACGACGCCTGGGCGACGAGCCCCGCCTGCGCCTCGGCCCGCTGGCGAGTTTTCTCCTCGACCGCCTTAGCGATGCGGGGCACGTGGTGGATCACAGCAATGCCCAGCGCATGCAGCTGCTGGACGTGGAGCGGCTGGACTGGTCGCCGCAGCTGGCGGCCTGGTTCGGGGTGGGCCTCGATGGCCTGCCCGCCTGCCGCCCGGTGCTGAACGATTACGGCGTGCTCGCCGGTTACGACATCCCGCTGACGGCGGTGTGCGGCGACCAGAATGCCGCCTGGCACGGCAGCGGCGCCGCGGCGGGTGGTTGCGCCCTCGTCAACCTCGGCCTCGGCTCGCCATGGTGGCATCACGGCGGCACGCCGTCCTTCCATCTCGACGATGCGCGCCACGGCTGCGCCGAGCGCGCCGTGGCGGTGGTGGAGAGCATCGTCTTCCTGCTGCAATGCAATCTGCAGCACATGGCGCGCTATTCGACGATCACGCGACTGCGGGTCAGCGGCGGGCTGTCGCGGCTCGACGGCCTGTGCCGCAAACTGGCCGACCTCAGCGGCCTGCCGGTGACGCGTTGCGAGGCCCGCGAGGCCAGCGCCCGTGGTGTCGCCTGGCTGGCGGCGGGGCGGCCCGACGGATGGCGACTGGCGGAATACCCGGCACACTTCGAGCCCCAGGCGGATGCCGCCCTGCGGGCACGCTACCGGCGCTTTGTCGACCTGATTCGCCAATTGACGGAGGGTACCGATGGGCACTGATGCGATTCCGCTGCTGGTCGGCCATCGCGGCGACATGGTGCAATACCCGGAAAACAGCTGGCCGGGGCTGCGCGCGGCCGTCGCGGCCGGCGCCTGCTGGCTGGAGTTCGACGTGCAGATGTGCGCCGATGGCCGCTTCGTGCTGCTGCACGACGCCGATTTCCGGCGTACGGCGGGCGTCCCGCGCAGCGTCTTCGATCTCGACGCGCCAGCCTGCCGGGGCATCAGCGTGCACGAGCCCGAACGCCTCGGCGAACGCTTTTCACCGGCGCCGACGCCCCTGCTGGAGGAGGTGCTGACATGGCTGGCTGCTTATCCCCAGGTGCGCGCGATGGTGGAGATAAAGACCGAAAGCCTGCAGCAGTTTGGTCGAGAGGTCGTTCTGGAGGCGCTATTCGATGTTATGTTTGGGCATCGCGAGCAGTGCGTGCTCATCTCCTTCGACGCCGAGGCCCTGCGGCTGGCGCGGGACAAGGCCGAATTGGCGCTGGGCTGGGTGTTGTTGCAGTACGACGCCGACCAGCGGCGACGCGCCGAGGCGCTGCGGCCCGATTACCTCATCTGTAACCAGAAAAAGATACCCGACGATGAGTCCCCCTGGCGCGGCGACTGGCAATGGATGCTTTATGACATCCGCGAAGCCCGACAGGCGCTGGCGTGGGCGCGGCGGGGTGTCGGGCTGATCGAGAGTGGTGATATCTGCCGGCTGCTGAAACATCCCCGCCTCGCCACTCGGGCCTGTCGCCATGGACGCTGATATCCTCGTCGTCGGCGCCGGCATCCACGGCGCGGCGGTGGCCCATGCCGCGGCGCGCGATGGCTATCGTGTGCGTGTCGTCGAGCAGTACGCGCGCCCGGCGGAGGGCACCTCGAGCCGCTCCTCGAAGCTCATTCACGGCGGCCTGCGCTATCTCGAAAGCGGCCAGCTGAGACTGGTGCGTGAATGCCTGCGCGAGCAACGTGCGTTGCTGCGTGAACGGCCCGCACTGGTGAAACTCGTGCCTTTCTATCTGCCGGTGTACCGCCATACCTCGCGTCCGGCGTGGAAGATCGCCGTCGGCCTGTGGCTGTACCGGCTGCTGGGTGGACATCGTTTTCGCCGTATTCCCGCCCGTGAGTGGGCGACGCTGGACGGCCTGGACACCCGCGAGCTGCGCGCCGTGTTCCGCTATTTCGATGCGCAGACCGACGACCGCGCGCTGACCGCGGCGGTGCTCGCCGATGCCCGGGCGCTGGGCGCCGTGGTGGCCTTCGACACCCGGCTCGAAGGGATCGAATGCAACGCGGCCCGCTGTCGGGTGTATTGCCACGGGCCGGCGGGAACGGAGGTGCTTACCGCCGCCTGCGTGGTCAACGCCGCCGGTCCCTGGGTCAACCGTGTGCTGGCGCGCGTCACGCCGCGGCCGGCGATGCGGGAGATCGAACTGGTGCAGGGGACGCACATCATCGTGCCGGGGGCGTTGACGCGGGGCATCTATTACCTGGAGGCCCCGCAGGACCGGCGCGCGGTGTTTGCCATGCCCTGGAAGGGCCGGACACTGATCGGCACCACCGAGACCCCCTACCAGGGCGATCCGGCCGAGGTGCATCCGCTGGCGGAGGAGCAGGCCTACCTGCTGGCGGTGTACAACCGCTATTTCCAGCGAGGCCTGGAACAGGCGGATATCGAGGATGCCTTTGCCGGTCTGCGCGTGCTGCCGGCGGGGGAGGGCAGCGCCTTCAGCCGGCCGCGCGAAACCATCCTGCACCGCGATGACACCGTACCGCGGGTGCTCAGCATCTATGGGGGGAAGCTGACCTCGCACGCGCATACCGCACGGCAGGTGATGAAGCGGCTGGCGCCGGTGTTGACGCGCGGCTGAGGGGCCATCGCCAGGCTGAGGTCACAAGTACCCTTGAAAGTGTGGGAGCGGCTTCAGCCGCGAAGGCTGAGTCACAGATCATTCGCGGCTGAAGCCGCTCCCACAATTCAGTGGCCGGTGGTGTCTCAGACCTCGATGGGCGTGTCGGGACTGTTGCCCCAGTCGGACCAGGAGCCGGGGTAGCCCTTGATGTTGGGGTAGCCGAGGACTTTCAGCACATAGTAGGTCAACGCCGAGCGGTGGTGGGTCTGGCAGTAGGTGATGACGGTCTTGTCGGGGGTGATGCCCTTGCCTTCGAGCAGGGCGCGCAGGTCCATTTCCGGTTTCAGGCGCAGGTTGCGGCTCTGGTCCATGACCTCCACCCAGTCGATGTTGACGGCGCCGGGGATGTGCCCGCCGCGTTCGGCAAATTTCTTTTCGCCCGTGTATTCCTGCGGCGAACGGGAGTCCCACAGCACCACAGCGGGATCGTTGAGGTGGCTGAGGATGTAGTCGCGGCTGGCCAGCGGGGCATCCGTGATGTTGACCGGGTATTCGCTTGGCGCCGGGTGGTGGGCGGTGATCTCCAGTGAATGACCTTCGTTGCTCCAGCTGAACAGGCCGCCGTTGAGCAGCGCGCCCTTCTTGTGGCCGACGCAATCCAGTGTCCACAGAAAGCGCGCCGCGCGGCCGCCGCCCTCGTCATCGTAGGCGACGACCTGGGTGGACGGGGTGAGGCCAATGGTGGAAAAGATATTGCCGAGGCTGGTGGCGTCGGGCAGCAGGCCCATGCGGGGTTTGTCCAGGCGCACGATCTGCGAGTAGTCGAGGTGCACGGCGCCGGGGATGTGGCCCTTGGCGTAGGTGTCCGGCTTGCACAAATCGACCACCAGCAGGCCCTTGCGGCCGAGTTGCCGTTCCAGTTGTTCGGGTTCGATGACGAGAGGCAGGTTTTTCATGGGCTGTCTTCTTTGTGTTATTTCGCTTGTTCGGATTCGGAGTCTTCGCCGGGCTGCGCGAGCTTGCTGCCGGGGGTCACGCCGGAGAGGCGCATCTGCAGGCGCATGTTGCTCGTGGAGTCGGCATAGGCGAGGGCGGTTTCCTCGGTGATGCGGCCTTCCACGTACAGTTCGTACAGGGACTGGTCCATGGTGCGCATGCCGGAATTGGTGTCCTTTTCCATCACGTCCACCAGCGAGACGAAGTCGCCGCGGCGGATCAGGTCGCGCACGCGCGAGGTGGTGAGCAGCAACTCCACCGCCACGGTGCGGCCGCCGTCGATGGTCGGCACCAGCACCTGGGAGACCACCGCCTTGATGTTCTGCGCCAGGGTGAAGTTGAGCAGGTCGCGTTTTTCCTGCGGGAACATGTTGACGATGCGCTCGAACACCTGGCTGGCATTGTTGGCGTGCAGGGTGGCCAGGCACAGATGGCCGGTGTCGGAGAATTCCAGCACGTCCTCCATGATTTCGTGTTCGCGGATCTCGCCGATCATCAGCATGTCCGGCGACTGGCGCAGGGCGTTGATCAGGGCCTTGTGGTAGGACTTGGTGTCGACGCCGATCTCGCGCTGGTTCACCACCGACTGCTTGTGCTGCAGGATGTATTCGATGGGGTCCTCGACGGTGATGATGTGGCTGATGGTGTTGCGGTTGCGGTGGTCGATCATCGCCGCCAGGGTGGTGGACTTGCCGGCGCCGGAGGGGCCGACGACGAGGATCAGGCCGCGCTTGAGCATCACCAGGTCCTGCAACATCTCGGGGATGCCGAGGGTATCGAAGCCGGGTACCTCGAAGGGCACGGCGCGGATCACCAGGCTGATCTCGCCGCGCTGGCGGAATACGTTGAAGCGGAAGCGGCCGATGCCGGGCACGGTGTAGCCGAGGCTGATTTCCAGTTCCTCGTCGAAGGCGTCGGCGTGTTCCTTGCGCATCACCAGCTTGGCCATCTGGTCCGTCATGCCCGGCGCCAGGGGTTGAATGGGGTGGGGCTGCAGGGCGCCGTTGATGCGGAAGGCGGGCGGGGATCCCGTGCTCAGGAACAGGTCCGAGGCGCCGCTGGACACCATTTCTTTTAACAATTTGGACAGAAGCTCCATGCCGTGTCTTCACCTTTGCGTGCCGGGGAAACGGGGGCCTGGCAACGGGCACAGGCCGGAAACGGAGAGTGTAACAAAATTTGCGGCCCGGAATGGGCTGGCGGAGAGGCGCCGAGGGGCGGGCCGTGGCCGGCGTCGGCGGGCAGACTCAGGCGGTCTTTTTCAGCAGGGCGCGTTGCAGGTCGATGACGCTTCCACCCTCGCGGCGCGATGGGGGCGTGGCGGGCGCCGCGGGCGGTGTGATGGAGAGAACCTCGAACTGACTGCCCGAGCCCTGAAAGGCCAGCATCAGGGTGAATTCCTCCAGGCGGTCGAGGCCGTCGTGCAGGGTCAGTTCCAGTGCCTGGTGTTGGCGTTTCGGGGTGCTGTCAGGGATGTCGTTCACGTTACCGCTCTGGTGTGAGGTTGCCCTTATCTTCGGCGCTGTCACGCGGTAACTTGAGTGTCGACTGTGGGGTGGTTGGTCCGCTCGGCCTTGGCCCGGAACATAAGCGCGTAGCGCGTTGAACGCTCAAAGGGTGAGCGCAGCGAATAATCCATGGGCCTCAAATGCCTGCCGGATGCCGGCCTGCACTGGCATGACGCAATCTTTTTAACACTCACTTTTCACATTGGCGTGCATCGGCGTTCATTCGCGGACGATGAGCGTAGGGGGGGCATTGCCCACCATGGAAGCCCTGCGCAATAACCGGTGGGCGGTGCTCACCCTACGGTTTGTTGTTCAGCACAGCAGATCGTCCGGCAGGTGGGGGCGGATGGTCTGCAGGATGGCCTTGAAGACCTTGGGGTTGCCGGCCACCACGTTGCCGCTGTCGAGGTAGTCGTTGCCGCCGCCGAAGTCGCTCACCAGGCCGCCGGCCTCCTGCACCAGCAGCGCGCCGGCGGCGCTGTCCCAGGGGCTGAGGCCGATCTCCCAGAAGCCGTCGAGGCGCCCGGCGGCCACGTAGGCCAGGTCCAGCGCCGCGGAACCGGGGCGGCGGATGCCGGCGGTCATGGGGAACAGGGCGCGGAAGGTGGCCAGGTAGGCATCCAGATGTTGCTGCTGCTTGAAGGGGAAGCCGGTGCCGAGCAGGGCGCCGTCCAGCCCGCGGCGCTTGCTGACGCGGATGCGGCGGTCGTTGAGCTGCGCGCCGCTGCCGCGGCTGGCGGTGAACAGCTCCTGGCGCGTGGGGTCGTAGACCACCGCCTGCTCCAGCCGGCCGCGCACGCGCAGGGCGATGGAGACGGCGAACTGCGGGAAACCGTGCAGGAAGTTGGTGGTGCCGTCCAGGGGGTCGATGATCCATTGGTACTCGGCGTCGCTGCTTTGCTCGCCGCTTTCCTCGGCGAGGATGCCGTGGTCGGGGAAGGCGTCGCGCAGGACCTCGATGATGATCTGTTCGGCCTGCCGGTCCACCTGGCTGACGAAGTCGTTGGGGGCCTTGGTGACGATGTCGAGGCGGTCGATGTCGTTGGCGCAGCGGGCGATGTGGTTGCCGGCGCGGCGGGCGGCGCGAACCGCGATGTTGAGCATGGGGTGCATAGGATTTCTGTGTTGGTTTTTGCTGCGGGAAAGGCGGCGCGACTTTAGCAGAATCGGCCTGTCATTGCACTTTCGCCGCCCCGGGGGATGGTTCCACAAGCGCGGAGACTCGGGTAAGGTGTGCGCGATGTTGAACAGGGTCAGAATCGTCCTGGTGGATACCTCCCACCCGGGAAACATCGGCGCGGCGGCGCGGGCGATGAAAAACATGTGCCTGAGCCGGCTGTACCTGGTGCAGCCGCGGCAGTTCCCCCACGCCGAGGCGACGGCGCGCGCCTCCGGCGCCGATGACCTGTTGGCCTCGGCGGTGGTGTGCGATTCGCTGCCGGAGGCGCTGACGGGTTGCGGCCTGGTGGTGGGCGCCAGCGCGCGCCTGCGGCATCTGAAGATTCCCCAGCTGGATCCGCGCCAGTGCGCCGAACGGGTGTTGCGCGAGACGCAACAGACGGAGGTGGCGATCCTCTTCGGCCGCGAGCACTCCGGGCTGACCAACGAAGAGCTGGCCCTCTGCCACCACCTGATGCACATCCCCAGCAATCCCGACTACAGCTCACTGAATATCGCCGCCGCGGTGCAGGTGATGGCCTACGAGTTGCAGATGGCCAGCGGCGCGCCGGGCGCGGCGGCAAGCGGGGAGGACACCGAGCCGCCGGTCGGCGCCGAGGAGATGGAGCGCTTCTACGTCCACCTGCGCGAGACGCTGGTGGACATCGGCTTCCTCAACCCGGACAACCCGCGGGTGATGATGCGTCGCCTGCGCCGCCTGTTCAATCGCGCCCGCCCCAATCAGGTGGAGATGAACATCCTCCGCGGCATCCTCACCGCCGCACAAAAGCCGCGTCCGCGCAAATAGTCACACCTGAATCCATACCGTGGCACGCTTTATGCGCCCTGAACCTGTGGACTCAGGTTAGATCCAATCCAATTTCGCAGTTTGTTATGGGGGTATTATACTCTCGTTCAGCCCACCTTCAGGGTAGGGTATTACTGTTCATATGTTGAGCGTTTCAGACGGGAACATGTTTAAACAGATTCGAGAAGATATTCGCTGCGTGTTCGACCGTGATCCGGCCGCGCGCACCATTTTCGAGGTGCTCACCACCTATCCAGGGGTGCACGCCTTGATGTTCCATCGTCTGAGCCATGGCCTCTGGAGACTGGGGCTGCGCTGGCTGGCGCGCTGGCTCTCCGCCCTCGGCCGCTGGCTGACGGGCATCGAGATTCATCCCGGCGCCCGCATCGGCCAGCGCTTCTTCATCGACCATGGCATGGGCGTGGTGATCGGCGAGACGGCGGAGATCGGCGACGACTGCACCCTCTATCACGGCGTCACCCTGGGTGGCACCAGTTGGGAGAAGGGCAAGCGCCACCCCACCCTGGGCAACAACGTGGTGGTGGGCGCCGGCGCCAAGGTGCTGGGCCCGATCACCCTCGGCGACGGCGTGCGCGTCGGCTCCAATGCGGTGGTGGTGAAGGACGTGCTGTCCGGCGCCACCGTGGTGGGCGTGCCGGGACGCATCGTCTGCCCGGACCGCTCCGAGGCCGAGCGCCGCCGCCACGCCACCGCGCAGAAACTGGGCTTCGACGCCTACGGCGCCACCCAGGATGCGCCGGACCCGGTGGCCAATGCCATCAATAGTTTGCTGGACCACGTACACGTCATGGACAGCAAGATGGAAACCATGTGTGCTGCACTCAAGCGCCTGGATGCCGACTATGCGGATGTCGCCCTGCCCGAACTGGAGGACTGTGGCATCTCGGACGCGGTTGGCGAGAGCGAAGGCGCGAAGGCAAAGCATGAGAAACTGGACGAGCCGAATTAACTTGACAATATTGCTAGGTTATAGATAATAACCAAGCAATCAGATAAGGTAATGGCTCGGTCACCGAATGGGTGCACGTTGCACGACGTTGCACGTGTAGCCCGATTTACTAAGACAAACGATAACAAAGCCGCATTCAGCAGGTGTCTGGGCGGTCAGCCCGCAAGGCGCGACGGCGCAGGCAGGGTGGGTCTCCTGTCAAGCCGGCGCAACGCCGCGGATGGCCGCCCAGACGCCTGCCCGGAGGGAGTGGGCCGGATATGGCGACTCGGCGTTGCGATCCTTGAAAAGGACTGGGCCATTCCCTGCGGATCGCGCCTTGATTCGCCATATCCGGCCCACTCTGAATGAGGCTTTGTTATCGTTTGTCTTAGTATCACAGGGGAGGTCGGCATGCTGTATGCCGAGCCGATGTTCAATGCCGCAGGAGAGAGATTGATGAGACTGACAACCAAGGGCCGTTACGCCGTGACCGCAATGCTGGATCTGGCGCTGCACGCCACCGACCGGCCGATTACGCTGGCGGACATCTCCCAGCGCCAGGGTATTTCCCTGTCCTATCTGGAGCAGCTGTTCTCTCGGCTACGCAAGCAGGGGCTGGTGATCAGCGCCCGCGGGCCGGGCGGTGGTTACCGTCTGAGCCGTGACGCCGATGACATCAACGTGGCGTCGGTGATCACCGCGGTGGACGAAAAGGTACACGTCACCAAGTGCGAAGGCCGCGGCGACTGCCAGAACGGCGAGGCCTGCCTGACCCACGAGCTGTGGTGCGACCTGAGCGCGCAGATCTACAACTTCCTCGACGGCATCACCCTCGGCCAGCTGGTGAAGCGTGAGTTCGTGCAGGAGGTCAACCTGCGCCAGGAGCGGCAGGTGGCCGGCCTGCGCGGCTGACGTCTCCGGATACGGGCATGGCCGTCTATCTGGACCACAATGCAACCACCGCCCTCGACGAGCGGGTGCTGCAGGCCATGCTGCCCTGGTTGCGCGAGGAGTACGGCAATCCGTCCAGCCTCCACCAGCCGGGCCGCCGCGCCCGCGCGGCGCTGGACACGGCCCGCGAGCAGGTGGCGGCGTTGGTCAACGCGCATCCCTCACAAGTGGTATTTACCAGCGGTGGCACCGAGGCCAATAATCTGGCCCTGAAGGGCGTGGCGGCGCGTCGCGCCCCCGGCCTGCTGGCGCTGAGTGCCGCCGAGCATGCCTCGGTGATGGGGCCAGCGCAGGCCCTGGCCCGCCAGGGCTGGCAGCTGGAACAGGTGGCATTGGACGCCAGCGGCCAACTGGACGCCGATTCGCTGCAGCGTGTGTTGGGCAGCCGCCCGGCCCTGCTGGCGCTGATGATGGCCAATAATGAGACCGGGGTGCTGTTCGATGTCGCCGCCGCGGCGCCGGCGGCCCGCGAGGCGGGCACGGTCGTGCTGTGCGATGCGGTGCAGGCGGCGGGCAAGCTGGCGGTTGACTTTGCCGCCTGCGGCGCCCATCTGATGAGCCTGTCGGCGCACAAGATCTACGGCCCCAAGGGCGCCGGGGCGCTGATCGTCGACAAGGCGCTGGACGTCGAGCCGCTGCTGCACGGCGGCGGACAGGAAAAGGGTCGCCGCGCCGGCACCGAGAACGTCGCCGCCATCGTCGGCTTCGGCCAGGCGGCGGAGCTGGCGCTGGCCGAGCTGCAGCAGCGGCGCACGCACATGCGTGAACTGCAGCGGCACCTGGAGCAGCGCCTGCGGGCGGAGATGACGAAGGTCGTGCTGTTTGGCGCCGGGGCGGAACGCCTGCCGAACACCACCTATTTCGCCATCCCCGGCATCGATGGCGAGACCCTGCTCGGCACCCTCGATCAGACCGGCATGGCGGTGGCCAGCGGTTCCGCCTGTGGCAGCGGCGATGTCGATCCCAGCCACGTGCTACTGGCCATGGGCGTGGACCGCACCCTGGCCAGTGGCGCCATACGCGTCAGTCTGGGCAAGGATACGCGCCGCGAGGACGTCGACGCCTTCGTCGAGCAGCTCAAGGCGCAGGTAAAGTTATTACAAAGTTTCGGCTCTCTGGCCTGTGCCTGAGTGTCGTCGAGAAACGAATCAGCAGGTCTAAGGGGTATAGTCAAAACACCATGAGCAGCACGAGAGAACGTCCCATCTACATGGATTACGCGGCCACCACGCCGATGGATCCCCGCGTCGCCGAAAAGCTGAACCAGTTTCTGACCCCGGACGGCGAGTTCGGCAATCCCGCCTCGCGCTCCCACGTCTATGGCTGGCATGCCGAGGAGGCGGTGGAGACCGCGCGCCGACAGGTGGCCGAGCTGGTGGGCGCCAATCCCAAGGAGATCGTCTGGACCTCCGGCGCCACCGAGTCCGACAACCTGGCCATCAAGGGCGTGGCCCACTTCCACCAGAAGAAAGGCAAGCACATCGTCACCAGCAAGACCGAGCACAAGGCGGTGCTGGACAGCTGCCGCCAGCTGGAACGCGAGGGCTTCGAGGTCACCTACCTCGACCCCGAGCCCAACGGCCTGATCGATCTGGGCAAGCTGGAGGCGGCGCTGCGCGACGACACCATCCTAGTGTCCATCATGCACGTCAACAACGAACTGGGCATCATCCAGGACATCGCCGCCATCGGCGAGCTGACCCGCGAGCGCAAGATCCTGTTTCACGTCGATGCCGCGCAGAGCGCCGGCAAGGTGCCCATCGACCTGTCCAGCCTGAAGGTGGACCTGATGTCCTTCTCCGGCCACAAGATCTACGGCCCCAAGGGCATCGGCGCCCTGTACGTGCGCCGCAAGCCGCGCGTGCGCCTGGAGGCGCAGATGCACGGCGGCGGGCACGAGCGCGGCATGCGCTCCGGCACCCTGGCCACCCACCAGATCGCCGCCATGGGCGAGGCCTTCCGCATTGCGGGAGAGGAGATGGCCGCCGAGACCGAACGCCTCACCGCGCTGCGCGACCGCCTGTACCATGGCCTCGAGGACCTGGAAGAGGTGTACGTCAACGGCGACCTGGCGCACGGTGTGCCCAACGTGCTCAACATCAGCTTCAACTACGTCGAGGGCGAGTCGCTGATCATGGCGCTGAAGGACCTCGCGGTGTCCTCGGGCTCCGCCTGCACCTCCGCCAGCCTGGAGCCGTCCTACGTGCTGCGCGCCCTGGGGCGCAGCGACGAACTGGCGCACAGCTCGATCCGCTTCAGCATCGGCCGCTTCACCACCGAGGAAGAGATCGACTACGCCATCGAGCACGTGCGCGCCGCGGTCACCAAATTACGTGAACTGTCCCCGCTGTGGGACATGTACAAGGAAGGCATCGACCTGTCGCAGGTCAAATGGGCGGCGCACTGAGCTGGCGCTCGGGCATCGCCGCCGCGCAAACGAACACACAGAGGTAAGACATCATGGCATACAGTGACAAGGTCCTGGACCATTACGAGAACCCCCGCAACGTCGGCAGCATGGATGCCGAGGAAAAGAACGTCGGTACCGGCATGGTGGGCGCGCCTGCCTGCGGCGACGTGATGCGCCTGCAGATCAAGGTCAACGACGAGGGCGTGATCGAGGACGCGCGCTTCAAGACCTACGGCTGCGGCTCCGCCATCGCCTCCAGCTCCCTGCTCACCGAGTGGGTGAAGGGCAAGACCCTGGACGAGGCCGGCAAGATCAAGAACACCGAGCTGGCCGAGGAACTGGCCCTGCCGCCGGTGAAGATTCACTGCTCGGTGCTGGCCGAGGACGCCATCAAGGCCGCCATCGAGGATTTTCGCGCCAAGCAGGGTGAAAATGACGAGGCCAAGTCGGCCTGAGGTGGTAACGTAACATGGCAATCACACTCACCGATGCCGCCGCCGCTCGCGTCAAGGCCTTCCTCGAGAACCGCGGCAGCGGCGTGGGCCTGCGCCTCGGCGTGAAGACCAGCGGCTGCTCCGGCATGGCCTATGTGCTGGAATTCGCCGACCAGGCCGACCCCGACGACCAGGTGTTCGAGGACAAGGGGGTGAAGATCATCATCGACCCCAAGAGCCTGGTGTATCTCGACGGCACCGAACTGGATTATGCAAAAGAGGGGCTGAACGAGGGCTTCAAGTTCAACAACCCCAACGTCAAGGACAGCTGCGGCTGCGGCGAAAGCTTTACCGTTTGATGCAAAGCGGCGACCTTACCAGCAGCTATTTCGAGTTATTCGGCCTGCCGGTGTCCTTCGATATCGACACCAAGGCGCTGGCCGAGCGCTATCGCGAACTGCAGCGCGCGGTGCATCCTGACCGGTTCGCCACCGCCGCCGATGCCGAACGGCGCCTGTCCATGCAGCTGGCGACACGCGTCAACGAGGGCTTTCGCACCCTCAAGGACCCGCTGGCGCGCGCCCGCTACCTGCTCGAACGCCAGGGCGTGGCGCTGGACGATGCCGACACCCGCCTCGATGGCGGCTTTCTCATGCAGCAGATGGAATTGCGCGAGCGCATGGACGCCGTGAAGGGCGCGGCCGACGCCGGGCAGCGACTGCAACAATTGCACGACGACATCCAGCGGCTGCAGCGCGGGCTGGTGGGCGAGCTGTCCGCGCTGTTCGCCGACGGTTCACCGCAGGCCCTGCAACAGGCGCGTGATGCGAGCCGCAAATTACAGTTTTTTCACCGTCTCGGCGAAGAGCTGGCCCAGCTGGATGACGAGCTGGCCGCGTCCTGAGTGGCGGTGCCCTTTTACGCCAACAAGTTGTAGACACCATGGCCCTTTTACAGATCAGCGAACCCGGACAGACCGCCGCCCCGCACCAGCACAAGCTGGCCGCCGGCATCGATCTCGGCACCACTAATTCCCTCGTCGCCACCGTGCGCAGCGGCCTGGCGGAGACCCTCCCGGACGAGCAGGGCCGCCACTTGCTGCCCTCCGTGGTGCGTTACCGCCTCGGTCTGCCGCCGGTGGTGGGCGAGGAGGCGAAGGCGGCCCTGACCGAGGATCCGCACAACACCATCAGCTCCGTGAAGCGCTTCATGGGCCGAGGCCTGGCGGATATCTGCAAGGGTTGCAGCTGCTCGGAGTACGAATTCGCCGAGAGCGATTCCTCGGTGCCGCGCATCCGCACCGTGGCCGGCGACATCAGCCCGGTGGAGGCCTCGGCGGAGATCCTCAAGACGCTCAAGGCGCGCGCGGAGAAGACCCTTGGCGGCGAACTCACCGGCGTGGTGATCACCGTGCCGGCCTATTTCGACGACGCCCAGCGCCAGGCCACCAAGGACGCCGCGCAACTGGCCGGCCTCAACGTGCTGCGCCTGCTCAACGAACCCACCGCGGCGGCCGTGGCCTACGGCCTGGACCGCAAGTCCGAGGGCGTGCACGTGGTCTACGACCTCGGCGGCGGCACCTTCGACATCTCCATCCTGCGCCTCAACCGCGGCGTGTTCGAGGTCATGTCCACCGCCGGCAACACGGCCCTGGGCGGCGACGACTTCGACCGCGCCATCGCCCAGTGGCTGGCCGCGCAGGCCGGCCTGGGCGAGGAGATTTCCGTGCGCAAGATGCGCGCCCTGCGCGCCGAGGCCTGCCGCGCCAAGGAGGCCCTGTCCGACGCCGAGTCGGTGACGGTCTCCGTGGCCATCAAGGACGGCGAGGTGTGGCGCGGCGAATTGAACCGCGAACAGCTCAATGCGCTGATCGACCCGCTGATCCAGAAGACCCTGTCGCCCTGCCGCCGCGCCCTGCGCGACGCCGGCATCGACCTCGACGAGATCGAGGACGTGGTGATGGTGGGCGGCTCCACGCGCATGCCGCGGGTGCGCGAACTGGTGGGGGAATTCTTCCACTGCGAGGTGCTCACCGACATCGACCCGGACAAGGTGGTCGCCGTCGGTGCCGCCATCCAGGCCGACGTGCTGGTGGGCAACAAGCCCGACGACGAGATGCTGCTGCTGGACGTGATCCCGCTGTCCCTGGGCATTGAGACCATGGGTGGTCTGGTGGAGAAGGTGATCCCGCGCAATGCCACCATCCCCTGCGCCAAGGCCCAGGACTTCACCACCTTCAAGGACGGCCAGACCGCGCTGGCGGTGCACGTGGTGCAGGGCGAGCGCGAACTGGTCAGCGACTGCCGCTCGCTGGCGCGCTTCGAGCTGCGCGGCATCCCGCCCATGGCCGCCGGCGCGGCGCGCATCCGCGTCACCTTCCAGGTGGACGCCGACGGCCTGCTTTCGGTCACCGCCCGCGAGCAGACCTCGGGGGTGGAGAGCAGCGTGCAGGTGAAGCCCTCCTATGGCCTCAGCGACCGCGAGATCGAGCAGATGCTGCGCGACTCCATGGCCCATGCCGAGGAGGACGTCGCGGCGCGCAGCCTGCGCGAGATGCAGGTGGAGGCCAAGCGCGCCATCGAGGCGGTGGAATCCGCCCTGGCCGCGGATGCTGGCCTGCTCTCGGCGGAAGAGCGCGAGCGCATCGACACCGCCCTCGAAGACCTGCGCGCCAAGGCCGAGGGCGACGACCACCGGCTCATCAAACAGGCCATCGAGGCCCTCAACGCCGCCAGCGACGAGTTCGCCGCGCGCCGCATGGATGCCAGCATCCAGGCCGCGATGGCGGGACACAAAGTGGAAGAATTCAGCTGATGCCAAAGATCATTTTCCTGCCCCACGAAGAAATCTGCCCCGAGGGGGCCGTCATCGACGCCGAGCCGGGCACCACCATCTGCGACGCCGCGCTGGCCAACGGCATCGAGATCGAGCACGCCTGCGAGAAGTCCTGCGCCTGCACCACCTGCCACGTCATCGTGCGCGAGGGCTTCGACTCCCTGCCCGAGGCCAGCGAGGACGAAGAGGACATGCTGGACAAGGCCTGGGGCCTGGAGCCGGAATCGCGCCTCAGCTGCCAGGCCACCGTGGACGACGAAGACCTGGTGGTGGAGATCCCCAAATACACCATCAACATGGTCTCCGAGAATCACTGATGAAGTGGACCGATTCACTGGAGATCGCCATCGCCCTGGATGAGGCGCATCCCGACGTGGATCCGCTGCGGGTCAACTTTGTCGAGCTGCGCGAGTGGATACTGGCGCTGGAGGACTTCGACGACGACCCCGCACACAGCGGCGAACGCATCCTCGAGGCCATCCAGATGGCCTGGATCGAGGAGCGCGGGGACTGAGCCGTCTCTGCGCAATCCCTGTCCGCGCCCCCTACAGCAACCTGGCGACCTCGAAGTGCATGCCATCGGGCCGGCCCTGGAAGTGGCCGCCCCAGAAGAAGCCATGTTCATTGGCGATGCCAACGAGTTCGCGCACGGAGCCTTCCCGGCCTTCGAGGGCGGGAATGGCGCCCAGGCGGTTCCATCGGTAGTTGATGTCGAAGGCGCTGCCGTAGGCGTGGTTGCTCAGGGTGGTGCGGCTGCCGCGGATGAAGCGCGGGTTGTAGGCGCCGTCGTAGGTCAGCACCCGGTGCAGCAGGCCGGCCTGTTCCCACGCGGCCCAGAGCCCTTCGAGCTGTTCGACCGCCTTGCGATGAAAGCGCAGGCGCCCACTGCCGGGCCGCCCGAAGACGGGCACGCCCTTGAGCTGGGGAATCGTGATGAGCTGGATGTTTTCCGCTTCCCAGTCGTCGAGGATTCGGATGGCCTCCGGGTTTTGCCGGGTCGGCGCGGGTTCGTAGGGAAAGCGCCCGAACAGGCGCTCGCGGGCCCTGGCGCCGATGGGCTTGAGGTTGCTGCTACCCACCAGCACGGGATTGGTTTCGGGTTCCACGCGGTCGCGGAAGCCGGCATCGAAACCCAGCAGCATGGCCTGGCCCAGGGTGGCCGGACCGACAATGCCATCGGATGACAGGCCGTTGGCGCGCTGGAACGCCTTCGTGGCGCGTTCGGTGAGCGGTCCGAAGTCGCCATCCGCCACGGCATTCAGGTGGCCCCTGCCGATGAGGAAATTCTGCCAGCGGGTGACGTCCCGCCCCTTGCTGCCCTTGCGTAGTATTTCAATGCGCATTGCGGCGCTCCCTTTTGCCATCCTGTTGGTTCCGGCAGATTACGCCACGGGCCGCCTTTGCACCACACACCTGCTTCTGAACGCCGTATCGAATGCCACCCGCGCATGGCCCCCCCCCGCGTCCTCCCGTTCGCGGCAGCTTGTCCGAACAGGGATGGCGGGGCTTGAGGGCGTCTCGGTCTTGGTGAAATTTTCTTCCGGGATTAGGGGTTCGTGGTCCAACTCAAGTACAATAGGCGGTTCACAATTTTCTGGATTCAATCGGAGTTTCAACACCCATGGCCATCGAAAGAACCTTTTCCATCGTCAAGCCCGACGCCGTCGCCAAGAACCTCATCGGCAAGATCTACAGCCGCTTCGAGAAGGCTGGCCTGAAGATCATCGCCGCCAAGATGATGCACCTGTCCCGCGAGCAGGCCGAAGGCTTCTACGCCGTGCACCGTGAGCGTCCCTTCTTCAATGACCTGGTGGCGTTCATGATCTCCGGCCCGGTGATGGTGCAGGTGCTGGAAGGCGAGGACGCCATTGCCAAGAACCGCGAGATCATGGGCGCCACCAACCCCGCCGAGGCCGCCGAGGGCACCATTCGCGCCGATTTCGCCAGTTCCATCGACGAAAACGCCGTGCACGGTTCCGATGCCCCGGAGACCGCGGCGCAGGAGATCAAGTACTTCTTCGCCGACATCGAGCTGTGCCCGCGCACCCGTTGACACCATCGGCAAGCGGTAAGCGGTGCAAGGCGAGATGACCGACAAGATCAATCTGCTCGATCTGAACCGTGCCGACATGGAGGCCTTCTTCCTCGCTATGGGGGAGAAGGCCTTTCGCGCTACACAGGTTTTGAAGTGGCTGCATCAGTATGGCGTCACGCGCTTCGACGAGATGACCAATCTCGGCAAGGCGCTGCGCGCCAAACTGGCGGAACGTGCCGAGATCCGCGCCCCGGAAGTGGTCATCGACCAGGTCTCTGCCGACGGCACGCACAAGTGGCTGCTGCGCCTGGACAGCGGCAATTCGGTGGAGGCGGTGTTCATCCCCGAGCGCGGCCGCGGCACCCTGTGCGTGTCCTCGCAGGTGGGCTGCGCGCTGGAATGCTCGTTCTGCTCCACCGCCCGTCAGGGCTTCAATCGTAATCTCAGCGTGGCCGAGATCATCGGCCAGGTGTGGGTGGCCAACAAGGCCCTGGGGCGCGACCCCAAGGGCGAGCGCATCATCTCCAACGTGGTGCTGATGGGCATGGGCGAGCCGCTGCTCAATTTCGACAACGTGGTGAAGGCGATGGACCTGATGATGGACGACTTCGCCTACGGCCTGTCCAAGCGCCGCGTGACCCTGAGCACCTCCGGGGTGGTGCCGGCACTGGAGAAACTCAAGCAAACCAGCGACGTGGCCCTGGCCCTGTCGCTGCATGCGCCCAACGACGCGCTGCGCGACGAGCTGGTGCCGCTGAACAAGAAATACCCCATTCGCGAGGTGCTGGACGCCTGCACGCGTTACATCGGCAGTCTCGATTCGCGGCGCAAGATTACCGTGGAATACGTCATGCTCGACGGCGTCAACGACACGGACCAGCATGCCCGCGAGCTGGTCAAGCTGCTGCGCAGCGTACCGGCCAAGGTCAACCTGATTCCGTTCAACCCCTTCCCCGAGACCCAGTACCGGCGCTCCACGCCGGAGCGCATCGATCGCTTCCGCGACATCCTGCAAAGGGGCGGCCTGATCACCATCACCCGCAAGACCCGCGGCGATGACATCGACGCCGCCTGCGGGCAGCTGGTGGGCAAGGTGATGGATCGCACCAAGCGTAATCTGCCCAGGGAGGCGACGGGCTGAGATGTTGCTGCGCTGGCTCCTCGTTTCCGCATTGAGTCTGTTCCTCATCGCCTGCGGTGGCGGTGTGCAGAAAGACATCGACAGGCAGAAACTCGCCGAGACCCAGCTGCACCTGGCCATCGGCTATCTGAAGCAGGGCCGCATCGAGGCCTCGCTGGAAAAATTGCAGAGGGCGCTGGAGGCGGAGCCCGACTACGCCCCGGCGCACAGCGCCATCGCCCTGGTCTATCAGCGCCAGGGCGAACTGGACAAGGCCGACGAGCATTTCCAGCGCGCCCTGTCGCTGAATCCGCTGGACGGCCGCACGCACAACAACTATGCGGTGATGCTCTGCCAGGCGCGCAAATTCGACGAGGCGGAGAAACACTTCCTGATTGCCCTGAAAAGCCGCGGCTACAAGACGCCGGCCAGCGCTTACGAGAATCTCGGCGTCTGCGCCATGCAGAAGCCGGATATCAAGAAGGCGGAAAGGTATTTTCGCCGCGCCCTGCAAATCGACCCGACCCTGCCGGTGTCGCTGCTGCGGATGGCGCAGATCAGCCTGGACAACAAGCGTTACCTGAGCGGCCGCGCCTACCTGCAGCGCTATCAAGAGGTGGCACCGCCGAGCGCCAGCAGCCTCTGGCTGGGGGTGCAGATCGAGACCCGGCTGGGCGACGAGGCGACCGCGCGCGAGTATGCCGATCAACTGAGCCGGCACTTTCCCGATTCCGATGAAATGGGATTGCTGCTGGAAATGGAGGCGCAGCAGCGATGAGCACCCCCGGGCAGGTCGACACCGAGATCGAGACGACAGCGGCGCCCGGGGAACGACTGCGGCTGGCGCGTGAAGCCCTGAATCTGAGCCAGCAGGATGTGGCGGAGCGGATCCGCATCGGCGTCGACAAGGTGGCGGCGTTGGAGGTCGACGAGGTTGCCCGGGTGGGCGCGCCGGTGTTTGCCGCCGGTTATATCCGCGCCTATGCACGCATCGTCGGCCTGCCGGCGGACGAGCTGATCCCGCGCTTCGACGGCTTGGAGCACCTCGCCGCGCGCCCGGCCACGCTGGCCTCCGCGGCGGTCGATGGCAACCTGGAGCGCCTCAGCGCCGGCCTACCCGCGGCCCTTTCGCGGGGCAATGGCCGGCGCCGGGGGGCGACCCTGCGCCTGATCGGTGCCGGGCTGCTGATTCTGGCCCTGGTGGGCGCGCTGCTGTGGGTGATGGACAACGGAAGCCTGTCGCTGCCAGCGGCGCCGGTGGCGAGCACGCCCGCCAAGCCGTTGCCGCAGAACGCCTTGCCGGCGTCCGCGGTGGAGCGCCCAGGGGATCCCCTCCCGGAGCCTCCGCGGGTAGAAAGTGACAGCCACGGACCGCAGACGCTGGCGATCCCCGCGCAGGTGGAAGCCGAGCCTGCCTCTGAACCCGTGGGCCGCGAGGAAGATCTTGCGCTTGCGCCGAACGCCCGGGCCGCGGCCTCCGGTGACGAGCCGGCCGACGCCGGGGAGGCGCTGGCGGCGGAGGTCATGAATGAACTGGACCTGTATTTTCAGGAGGATTCCTGGGTCGAGGTGCGCGATGCCCGTGGCGAGCGCCTGATGCACCGGCTGGCGCGCGCCGGCCAGTCGCAGAGTTTGCGCGGCGTGGCGCCCTTCGCCGTGGTGTTGGGATACGTGCCCGGGGTGACGATTTTACTGGACGGCGAGGCGCTGGACCTGAGCAGGTATCAGGGCCGACGCCTGGCGCGTTTCTCCGTGGGCGCCGAGACGGCTAACGAGAACTAGTGGCAATGCACAAACCCGACTATCAGACCATCCAACGACGTAAATCGCGGCAGATCATGGTGGGCGACGTGCCCGTGGGCGGCGACGCCCCGGTGAGCGTGCAGAGCATGACCAACACCGAGACCACCGATGTCGAGGCCACGGTGGCGCAGATCGAGGCCCTTGAACGCGCCGGCGCCGACATGGTGCGCGTCTCGGTGCCCAGCCTGGAGGCCGCCGAGGCCTTCGGCGAGATCCGCCGCCGCGTCAATCTGCCGCTGATCAGCGACATCCACTTCGATCACAAGATTGCCCTGCGGGTGGCCGAGCTGGGCGTGGACTGCCTGCGCATCAACCCCGGCAACATCGGCCGCGAGGACCGCGTGCGCGCGGTGGTGGACGCGGCGCGCGACCGCGGCATCCCGATCCGCATCGGCGTCAATGCCGGCTCGCTGGAGAAGGACCTGCAGAAGAAGTACGGCGAGCCCACCCCGGAGGCCCTGGTAGAGTCCGCCCTGCGCCACATCGACATCCTCGACCGGCTCGACTTCCCCGACTTCAAGGTCAGCCTCAAGGCCTCCGACGTGTTCATGACCGTGGCCGCCTACCGCCTGCTGGCGGGCCAGATCGAACAGCCCCTGCACCTCGGCATCACCGAGGCCGGCGGCGCGCGCGCCGGCGCGGTGAAGTCCGCCATCGGCCTCGGCATGCTGCTGGCCGACGGCATCGGCGACACCATCCGCGTGTCCCTGGCCGCCGATCCGGTGCAGGAGATCAAGGTGGGTTTCGATATTCTGAAGAGCCTGCACGTGCGCGCCAAGGGCATCAACCTGATCGCCTGTCCTTCGTGTTCGCGGCAGTGCTTCGACGTGGTGGCCACCGCCAATGCCCTGGACGAGCGCCTGGAGGACATCCTCGAACCGCTGGACGTGGCGGTGATCGGCTGCGTGGTCAACGGCCCCGGCGAGGCCCGCGAGGCCGACATCGGCCTCACCGGCGGCCAGCCCAACCTGCTCTACGTGGGCGGCAAGCCCGACCACAAGGTCAGCGACGAGGAACTGATCGACGAACTGGAACGCGTGGTGCGCGCCGAGGTGGCGCGGCGCCAGGGCGGGTAGGAACCAAGATTCACCACAGAGGCACGGAGACACGGAGAAAAGCGTTTTAATCATTTGGGGTTTCATTCCCCGCAGCTTGCTGCGAAGGTCGTCATTCCGGCGTATACCGAAATCCAGAACTGAGCTTGAATCAAGCCACTGGATCCCGGGTCTACGCTGCGCTTCGCCCGGAATGACGAACAACGTGTATTTTCTCTGTGCCTCCGTGTCTCTGTGGTGAAAAAGAAAACGCAACCAACCAAGACGGAAACCACAACCTTGGCAAACATGATTCAGGCCGTGCGCGGGATGAACGACATCCTGCCCGCAGACACTCCCTACTGGCAGCAACTGGAAAGCGAGATCCGCGCCGTGCTGG
>Ga0256839_1001438_pt1 | contig 28791 bp, 24 predicted proteins | sample 354166metaG_FD_185968 | JGI IMG/M metagenome (GOLD analysis project Ga0256839, IMG submission 185968) | Hydrothermal vent microbial communities from Mid Atlantic Ridge, Atlantic Ocean - 354-166 | ecosystem: Environmental > Aquatic > Marine > Hydrothermal vents | place: Atlantic Ocean: Mid... | reverse complement strand
CGTTACGTCCTGCAATAAAGACATATTTCCGATATCCCATCGCTTTATAAAGGTTTTACGACGGGCTCTCCTGCCGGCTTATGCAACATTAAGGTTAATATATACCTTACAGCGGCATTAAGGTGACATTAATCTTACAGCGGCATAAAATACCGCCTGCAGGCGGGAGGGCCTGCCGCAAAACCTCAAAACAACCCCATCTGCCTCTCCTGTTTCCGCCTTCTGTCCCTGCCGGAGACAACCGTCCTGTGAATGAATTCTCCGGGAATCTCGCTGATAAAGGGCGATGGCGAAAGGGCAAGCCTCTGCCCGTACAGGAATCTCTTTCCTGCATGTATCAGAAAAAGCTCATCCCCGGCCCTCGTCATGCCGACATAGAATAACCGCCTTTCTTCTTCCAAATCAACACTGTCCTGATCCTGATTCAGTGTATACGGGATTATCCCTTCCTCGACACCTGCAATGAATACGACCCTGAATTCCAGTCCTTTTGCCATATGGAGCGTCATAAGGGTCACGGCATCCGCCCTTGGATCAAAAAAGTCGGCGGGAGTCATAAGCGCGGCCTCATCCCCGCTGATTTCGGCGGTTTCAACAGGGGGCGCGGAGCGGCCTATTACCTGACAGGGAATGCCCGACTTGATAAAGGCATCCTCTATCGCCTTTGCCTGGGCGTTTGTCCTGAAGATTACGGCGAAGTCGGCAAAGGAATAAGACACGTCATCAAAATCCCCGTCCCCCCCTCCGTGCCTCATCTGATAATGGCTTGTCCCCCCGATTCTACGCTCTATCTCCCTGATGATCGTCTCTCCTTCCATACGTTCATCCGGAACCGAGATGATCCTGACCGGCCCGCCTTTTTCCCTCACCGGCCTGATTTGCCTGTCCATCCTTCCGGCATTGTTTTTTATCAGTGAACCGGATGCCCGGAGTATCGTGCCGGTTGATCGGTAGCTGTCTGAAAGGAATACCTTTCTTGCGTTCCTGAAGTCTCTTTCGAAATTCGTGAAGCTGTCCATATCCGCTCCCCTGAATGAATAGACTGCCTGATCCGGGTCGCCGACAGCGCAGATGTTGCCGGCCGGGCCGGCCAGCAGGGTCAGTAATTTATACTGCGCCGGGTTTATATCCTGATACTCATCCACGATGATGTGCCTGAACCTCTCCCTGTATTTTTCCAACAGGCCGTTTTCAGCGAGCATTCCTGTGGGCTGTAGGATAAGGTCGTCGAAATCAAGGGCGGATTCTTTTTTCAGCGCACACTGGTATGCTTCATAAATATCCTTTACTTCATCGTCGGCCCTCCCCCCAAGACCCTTGATCCGGGATATTCTTTCAGCAACCTGCCGGGCCTTGCCGCCGGATCTTTTCAACAATGCCTTAATCAGGCTCAACTGTTCATCCCTGCCGAAGATGACGAAGTTATAAGAGAGGTTTTCCCTCAGTATCCTGAGGCCGAGGAGGTGAAATGTGCCGATAAATATCCTGCCGCACCTGCTGTCCAGCACTGCCTCGGCCCTCTCCCGCATCTCTCTTGCTGCGCGGTTGGTGAATGTCACGGCAAGGATATTCTCGGGAGGAACCCCCGTGTCAATGAGATATGCTATCCTGCGTATAATAGTGAGGGTTTTGCCCGTGCCCGGACCAGCGACGATGACCACGGGACCGCTGACAGCGGTTACCGCCGCTTTCTGGGAATTGTTCAGTTTATGGAGAATAAGGGACGCACTCATAAAAATTATTTTACATTTGCATTAACCTTACAGTTGCATAAAATACCGGCGGAGCAGAGGAGTGCGGAGGTTTTCCGGCGGACTCCTCTGCACGTTTATGCAACATTAAGGAGACTCTTGCAAAAGTATGAAAAATGCTTGTATATGTCATTTCGACCGAAGGGAGAAATCTTTTGATATCGATGAGTTATAAGACCTCTCCCCCGTTCGAGGCGACAGACAGGGGACTTTTGCAAAAGGTTCTAAGCTTAAAATACCGCAACCGCCATTTTAATGCAAATGAATTACAAGCATTTTCCTTGCCAGAATCTTTACAAGGCACACCCTGTATGATAGACTAAATTATGCTTAAGAACAGGTTTTTCTGGATTATTGCTGCGATAATGATTGCCGGTTTTTCAGTTATACTTACTTACAAAGAGCAGGGGATGGAACTCAATCCTTCCTTCCGGACATCCACCATGCAAAGACTGCACCTTACCCACAGGGAAGACAATAAAGTCGAATGGGAGCTTTCAGCACGGGAAGCCGTATTTCCGCAGGACAATAAGGAAGTTTTTCTGAAGTCCATAAGCCTCAAGATAAATCAGTCCCCTGAAATATATATAACCAGCGGCAGCGGTGTTTACAAAACAGACGAGGGGGATATAATCCTCAATAAAAATGTAGAGTTGAACATGGAAAACTCGAAATTCACGACCAGCTCGCTGAAATGGGACGGCAAGAGCGGGACTATAACAACAGATGACCCGGTGAGGCTTGCCGGCGCTAATTTCTCCATAGACGGAACAGGTCTTGTTGCAAAGACAGAACAGCAAAAAGCAAGGATATTGAAGAATGTCAAGGCTGTTTACTACCGGTAGTCCGGGTCTGATAATATTATCGGTAATATTGTCGCTATGCTGCAGCGCATCAGCCTCCGCCCTCCTTGAAAAGGGCGAAAAAAAACCTATAGTCATAACATCGCAGACACTTACAGCGGACAACAGAAAGCATACCGCCGTATTCGAGGGCTCTGTGGTGGCGAAAACAGGGGACCTGGTAATCTACGCGGATCAGATGACGGTCTTTTACGATACTTCCGACAATAAAATCAAAAAGATACACGCATCCGGAAATGTGAGGGTCCACAACAGGGAAAGGGCGATATTTTCGGACGAGGCCGTTTACTTCAGCAACGGTGACGGAGAAAGGATAATCTTCAGTGGAAGTCCCAGGGCCGTGGAAGGAGAAAATGTGATTACAGGGACCCGGATAACCTTTTACCCGGAAGATGACCGGGCTGTGGTGGAGGGAAGCCGGGTGATCCTGCAGGATACCGGAAAAGAGGGACACGAATAGTGCACTTTCTTGAAGTCTCCGGGCTCAAAAAAAACTATAAAGGGCATAACGTGGTTTCAGGCATCAGCCTGAATATCAATTCAGGGGAGGTCGTCGGCCTTCTCGGCCCCAACGGCGCGGGAAAAACCACCACATTTTACATGATACTCGGAATCATAACTCCTGATGACGGCGTGATTTATCTTGACGGTGAAAACCTGAATCACTCGCCCATGTATAAACGGGCCAGAAAGGGAATCGGGTATCTTCCCCAGGAGCCTTCCATATTCAGAAAGCTGAAAGTGAAAGACAACATAAAGGCGGTTCTCGAGATAACGGATATCGACGAAACCGCCAGGCGGGAAAAACTTGACCGTATCCTTGAAGAATTCAACCTTGAACCGTTTGCCGGAAGATACGGATACCAGTTGTCGGGCGGAGAGCGCCGCAAGGTCGAGATTGCAAGGGCCATAGCCGTTGATCCTGTATTTATACTGCTCGATGAGCCCTTTGCGGGAATAGACCCCCTTGCTGTCATCGAGCTGAAAAAGACGCTCCGGCAGCTCACCCGCAGGGGAATCGGACTGATAATCACCGACCACAACGTGCGGGAGACGCTGTCGATAACGGACAGGGCCTATATCATAAGCGAGGGTAAAATACTGGCGCACGGAGCGCCGAACGATCTCATTTCCAATGAACTCGTAAAAAGGGCATATCTCGGAGAGGAGTTCAGGTTGTAATGGCACAGGAACAGAGGCTTGAGCTCAGGCTCTCCCAGAAACTGATACTTACACCGCAACTCCAGCAGTCGATAAAGCTCCTGCAGTTGCCGCTGCTTGAGCTTTCGCAGGAGATCAACCAGGAATTGATGAGCAACCCCCTGCTGGAGGAGAGATCGGAAAAAGAGGAAGAGGTCCTGAACGAAACGCCCGGAACCGTGAGCGAAGAAGAACCGGTTCATGAGTCAGTTGATGACGCCGAGGCGCCGCTTGAAAAGATATTCGGCTTCACCTCTGATAATTATTTTGAAGAGAGGGAAAGCGACGGCAGGGATCTCGGGTATTTCTACGAGGCCGCCGATGAAACAACCTCTCCTTTTGAACGAAACAGAAAAAAAACCGACCTGTACGAACACCTTCTCTGGCAGTTGAGGCTTTCCCACGTGCCGGAGAGACTCGGCAAGGTTGCGGAGATAATCATCAATAATTTAAATGAAGACGGCTATCTCCAGGCCTCTCTGGAGGAAATTGCGAATCTCGCCGGTGTTGACCCGGAAACGGCAGGTGAAGCCCTCTCATTTGTCCAGACGCTCGATCCCCCGGGAGTGGGAGCCAGGAATCTTCAGGAATGCCTGCTGCTTCAACTGGAGCCGCTGAATTTGAAGGGAACATTCGTGGAGAAGGTCCTTCTCGAGGGTTTTCCCGAGCTGGAAGGGAAAAAATACAGGCAGCTTGCGGCAAAACTCGGGACATCGATCGAGGAGGTATTCTCAGCGGTTAAAATAATTGAAGGCCTGGAGCCGAGGCCGGGCAGGAATTACTCCGGTGACGAGCCTGTCCACATAGTCCCCGACGTATACGTCGAGGAATCCGAGGGCAGGTTCATTATAACGCTGAACGACGACGGCATTCCCAGGTTGAGGCTCTCGAATTATTACAGAAAACTCCTTGCCAACAAACAGTCTCTCTCACCGGAGGAAAGGCAGTTCCTGGAAGAGAAACTGCGCTCGGCGATATGGCTGTTGAGAAGCCTTGACCAGAGGAACAAGACGATTTACAAGGTGACTGAATGTATCCTGAAATTCCAGGAGGAATTTTTCAGAAAGGGCCCCGAATTCCTTAAGCCCCTGAACCTCCGGGACATCGCAGAGGCCTTGGGCATGCATGAGAGCACAATAAGCAGGGTCACTTCCAACAAGTACATCCAGTGCCCCCAGGGGCTCCTGAACTTCAGGTTTTTCTTCAGCAACGCTGTTTCTTCATCAAAAGGGGATATCTCGTCATCAACGGTCAAGGATATGATCAAACAGATTATTGCGGAGGAAGACCCGGCAAAGCCGCTCAATGATAAAAAGATAGTCGAAATCCTCAGGGAAAGGGGAATAAATGTAGCCCGCAGGACAGCGGCCAAGTACAGGGAAGAACTGAAAATTCCGTCTCACGTTAAACGCAAAAAATGGTTCTGAACATAATACTTTGAGGTTGCATAAAAAGGGGAGGACGGCCTGCCCGGAAACCTTCAGGCCGTGCCGCCCCGCGCCTGTACCATAATGTTGCATAAACGTGCAGAGGAGTCCGGCGGAAAACCTCCGGACTCCCCTGCTCCGCCTCCGGTATTTTTATGCAACTGCAAGGTGTGCTTTTATGCAACCGCAATGTTTAGACGAAGGAGGAGTGGCAAATGAACATTATCATTAATTGCAGGCACATGGACCTCACACAGAATCTCAGGAACTACGCAGAAGAAAAAATAGGCAAGTTCAGCAAATACCTTGCAAATATCACCGAGGCAACGGTAACGTTGAGTGTCGAGAAATACAGGCACAAGGCAGAAGTTCACCTGAAAATCAACGGCTCGTTGATAAAGGCGGAGAGCATCACCGGCGAGATGTATTCTTCAATCGACGAGGTGGTGGAAAAGCTTGCGCGCCAGGTCAGGAAACACAAGGAGAAGATCGTATCCCACAGAAAAAACAAAAACAAATCCTCAACTGTTGCGGAATCGGCAGAGTCGCCGCCGGCGATCATCAAGAACAAATCCTTTGACATCAAGCCCATGAGCGTGGAGGAAGCCGCAATGCAGATGGACCTCCTGGACAAGAATTTCTTCATATTCATAAATGCATCCTCAGGCAATATCAATGTCCTTTACAAAAGAAGCGACGGCAACTTCGGGCTTATAGAACCAGTTAAATGAAAAAAACGCTGAAAAAAACCGGCCGGCCTTTAATCATTATACTGACGGGGCTTTCCGGCTCGGGAAAGACGGTAGCGCTTAACGCCTTTGAAGACAGCGGGTTTTTCTGCGTTGACAATCTTCCCGCCGCCCTCATAGAGACCTTTCTCGACTTAACCCGTGAGATGTCGAAAATAGCCATAGGAATGGACATCAGGGAAAGGGAATTCCTTACGGATTTCCCGGAAATAGTCTCCGGCCTGAAAAAAGACAGAAAGATAGAGATCATATTTCTTGAGGCCTCGGAAGAGGTGATCATAAGGAGATTCAAGGAGACGAGGAGGCCCCATCCGCTTGCCAACAGTGACCTGAACAGGGCAATCCGCAAAGAGGCAGAACTGCTGGAGCCTATACGGCGGGAGGCGGATGAAATCATCGACACATCCTCTTTGAACCCGCATGAACTGCGCAGGTTTATCACTGACTCGTATCTCAAAAACCGCAGCAGGAAGATGTCCATCCGTCTCATCTCCTTCGGCTACAAGTACGGGATGCCTCCGGAGGCGGACATGCTGTTTGATGTGCGGTTCCTGCCGAATCCTTATTTTATAGAAAAATTCAGGGAATTCCCCGGGACATCAGGGAGGGTGAAAAAGTTTGTTTTGTCGCAGGAAGACACGAAGGAGTTCCTTGAAAGACTGATTCCGCTTCTGCTCTACCTCATTCCTCTTTACAGGCAGGAGGGGAGAAGCTATCTTACAATAGGGTTCGGATGTACGGGCGGCAGGCACAGGTCACCGGCTGTTTCCGAGGAGGTGAGGAGAAGGCTTAAGAAGCATAAACTGGTTGTCTCAGTAACCCACAGAGATTTGCATTGTTCGTCTTCCTGAACCATAATTATGCATGAATCTTAATCTTAACCTTTACCTTAATGCTGCACAGGCCGGCAGGGGGGTCCGCCGTAAAACCTCCGCACTCCCCTGCCCGCGGGCGGCATTTTTATGCAACTGTAAGGTTTACACGGCGATGAGACGGAAAGCAGAAAAAACACCAGGCATAATATACCTTGACAACAACGCCTCAACCCCCCTGGGACCCGGGATCGTCCCGGTAATGGCCGCATGTCTGGAAGAGACCTTCGGCAACCCTTCCAGCTCTCATTTTGCCGGTGAGACGGCAAAAAAGGTCGTGGAACACGCCAGGGTGAAGGTCGCGGATTTGATCGGCGCCTCGCCAGAGGAAATCATCTTTACATCAGGCGGCACGGAGGCCAATAATATGGCAATCCTCGGAACCGCCCGGAGATTCAAATCCGGCCGCATAATCACATCATGCACGGAACATCCCTCGGTTCTGAATCCGCTGAAACACCTTGAAGGCGCCGGATTCGAGATAACCTACCTGCCTGTGGACAGGTACGGCCTTGTCAATCCCCGCGATGTAGATATGAACATAAAGAGCGATACCATTCTCATTACAATCATGCACTCAAACAACGAGACCGGCACGATCCAGCCCATAGCCGAAATAGGCAGGATAGCAAGAAAAAGGAAGATAATTTTCCACTGTGACGCAGCACAGTCTGTGGGCAAGGTTACCGTAGATGTAAAGAAGCTCCATGTGGATCTTCTGACCGTAGTCCCCCACAAATTTTACGGCCCCAAGGGAACCGGGGCGCTTTACAGAAAAAAGGGTACGGAACTGTCGCCGATTATGTTCGGGGCCTCACATGAAAAAGGGCTGCGGCCCGGCACGGAAAACGTAGCGGGGATAGCGGGATTCGGCAGGGCATCGGAAACAGCAAAGAAAGAGCTGCCCGAAAGGGCACAAACCATGAAACGGCTCACAAAGATGTTCTACAGCGAACTCCGCGCCGGGATTCCCGGGATTAAACTGAACGGCCATCCGGTAAAACGGCTTCCCAACACACTGAACATTTCCTTCCCCGGCGTTTCCGGCGCGGTTTTACTGGAAAGGCTGAAAAACGAGATTGCAGCCTCGACAGGCTCTGCATGTCACGAAGGCAGGCAGACCCCATCCCATGTGCTCAGGGCAATGGGGCTCGGCGATAAAGAAGCGCTTTCGTCGATACGGCTGAGCATCGGCCGCGATACCACAAAAGGGCAGATACGCAAAGCTGCCGGGAGCATTGTCAGGGCTTGGCGAAGCCTTTCATCCGAATCTGGTGATTCCCGGGCATAAACATTGTCTGAGCGGGCAGGTGTTCACCGGCCGCGCAACCCACATGACCATTTCTTCTTGACATGATACAGCGGGATGTATAAGAAAATAAAAAAACACGGAGACAAAAAGGAGGCATATTGAAAAAAAGAGACTGCACGAGGCAGTTTATCACCCATGAAGAGCAACTGGTCGCTCTGAAGAGAATCGAGGGGCAGATACGCGGGGTTCAGAGGATGATCGAGGAGAAGAGATACTGCGTGGACATACTGACCCAGTTGCATTCCATTGTAGGAGCTGTATCCAGGGTGGAGGGAAAGATACTCAGGAAACACCTCGAAGGATGTGTTACCGAAGCGCTGAAGGGCGGTCCGGAAGTCGAAAAGCAGAAAAAGATAGATGAGATCATGGGTCTGATTGCCAGGTTCAGGAAGACCGTTTAACACTTTTCACCTGTACTGTTGCATAAGCCGGCAGGATGCTCAGCCGTAAAACCGCCGGACTCTCCTGCACGCGGGCGATGTTTTTATGCCGCTGTAAGGTTCAAACCGGAAGCAAGCCGGTGGTGTATGATAGACATTGACGGCGTTAAGATATATAATGACACATATGGTCACGGGCACAGCGACAGATGTTGAAGGCCTTTGCGCCGTTGCTTGAAAATCCGGCATGAACTCCTGAAAACAGAATGAACATCAGGAACGCATTGAGGGTGTGGCTGTTGACACGGAAAAAGCAGAAGGACGGTGATGAACCATATCAGGCGGAGAAAGATTGATTTCCTGACACTTCCGGACGAAGGACGGGGAAATCCGGATACAATGCAGGGCCGGGGGGCGACATCTGCCCGGCTGTACCGGTTTTTTTCAAGGAAAAATCCGGAGGCGATGCAGTCAATGGCGGAAAGCGGCGATTAACCCCGGTCTGTTATAAACACGGCAGGCCTGCCTGCCGCAAAACCTTTACAATGCGATTTGATGATGTTCAACGGGAAGAAATACTACATAATCATCATTATTGTCTCTGCGCTGCTTATCACGTACCTGCATTACTGGACGACTCCGAAAAACCACATTCTGCACAATATCCAGACCGAGCTTCACTACATACCTCTTCTCATAGGAGCCGTTGTCTTCGGTCTCAGAGGCGCTGTCCTGACATTCATATTCATCACCCTGTTATACCTCCCTTATTTTGTCACAAGCTGGTCGGATCCGTTTTTATCCGTCATAAACAGGCTGCTCCACATAGTCCTTTCAGGCCTGATTTCCTCGCTTGCCGGCTTTCTTGTGGATCGCGAGAGGAAACAGCGGAGGCAGTCCGAAAAAGACCGGTATCTTGCCGACATAGGACGGGTTGCCACAACCATCGTGCATGACCTGAAGAATCCGCTCATTACAATCATGGGATTTGCCAGGCGCATAAAGGAGGGAAAGGGAAACACCGGTGAGGCGGCACAGGCCATAATCGAATCGGCCGGGAATATGCAGAGGATGGTCTTCGATGTTCTGGATTTTTCCAAGCCTATCCGGCTGACCCGCGGGGAAGAAGATATTGGCGAGATCATCAACCGGGCATGTGATTCGTGCAGGACAAGGGCCGAAGGTGAAAAGTTGGCACTGTCAGTCGACCTGCCGGACAAACCGTTAAAACTCCCGATCGACGGATTTCATATGGAAAGGGCCATTGTAAATCTTATAAATAATGCCATTGACGCCTCCCGGGAAGGCGGGGAGGTGAAAATCAGCGCCGTCCATGATAAGAATGCGCTGATAATCAGGATTAAAGATAACGGCACGGGAATGGACAGGGAAACCCTTGAAAAGATATTCATCCCGTTTTACACGACCAAAAGGGTGGGAACGGGTCTCGGGATGTCCATAGTGAAAAAGATCATAGAGGGTCATCAGGGCACGATTCGTATAAACAGCCAGCCGGGAGCCGGAACAGAGGCGGTAATAGAGCTGCCCTGTTGTGAATTAAGCGGTAATAAATGCTGATGTTGCATAAACGGGCAGAGGAGTCCGCCGTAAAACCGCCGGGCTCTCCTGCCCGCGGGCGATGTTTTTATGCCACTGCAAGGTAAACATTAATGGTTGTATAAGATAAATCCGCCCTGAAAAAACGCTGTTCAGAACGGAGGGGAAAGATTATGAAGAGAGATCCGATATGCAACATGGAGGTTGACGAAGGCAAAGGCATCACAACGGAGTACGACGGTGAAGTTCATTATTTCTGTTCCGAAGGATGCAGGGATAAATTCCTCAAGGAGAAATCCTCAAAGGTTCCGCGCACATCTTACGACCTCATAATCATCGGGGGCGGGCCCGCAGGTCTGACCGCCGCTGTTTACGCGGCAACGCTCAGGATGGAAGCGTTTCTCATAACCATGAACCTCGGGGGGCAGGCCATTGACAGTACAAAGATAGAAAACTACATGGGATTCGACTTTATCAGGGGGCCTGAACTCATAGAAAAATTCCAGTACCAGTTGATACACTCCCACTATATAGATCATCTCATGAGCGAGGTTGAGAAGATCGAACAGGTTGACGGCGGATTCAAGGTCACGACCTCGGAACTCCATGAATATTTCACAAAGACGCTCCTGATCGCCACGGGAATGACAAGGAGAAAACTGAACGTACCCGGCGAAGAGGAGTTCCAGAGAAGGGGCATCTTTTACGGAAACATTCAGGATCTCTCGTTTGTCCAGGAAGGCGATGCCGCAGTGATCGGAGGGGGAAACTCCGCACTGCAGATCGTTGAGAACCTGCATGGGATCGCAAGGAACATATACCTTATCACCGATTCCGGGCTCAGGGCCGACCCTATAGTGATCGAACGGGTTTCGGGGTTCAAAAACCTGCAGAGATACGACGGCTGCAAGGTCGTGGAATTCAGCGGGGGGAATACGCTCACAGGGATAACAGTGAGAAAAAAGGCGGAAGAGGAAACGGTCAGCCTGCCGGTCAAGGGTGTATTCATAGCAATAGGACTGCAGCCGAATTCATCGCTGGTTTCATCGATAGTCGAACTGAATCAGCGGGGAGAGATTATTATAAACCCTGACTGCTCGACTTCCTGTCCGGGGATATTCGCCGCGGGAGACATTACAAACGCCTTCGGCAAGAGGATAATCATAGCATCCGGCGAAGGAGCAAAGGCGGCTCTGGCGGCAAGGCAGTACATACTGAATCTCGGCAAAAAGGCCGCGGTTAAAGTGTAGACCTTGATGTTGCATGAGCAGGCAGGTGATGTTTTTATGCAACTGTATGGAAAATATTTCCTTGTTGCCGGGGGGAATCAATCCGTTTTTTTAATTTGACATGGCATAGGGGGGCATGGTATAAGAAATCAGGAACGCCGGAAGACAAGGAAAATACGGGAAAGGAGGTGATATCATGGCACAGGATCCTGTCTGCAAGATGGAAGTTGAAGAAGGCAAGGCCGGGGCGACAAGTGTTTACCAGGGCGAGACATACTATTTCTGCTCGGCCAACTGCAAGGACAATTTTGAAAAAGAGCCTGAAAAGTATGCCGGCAAGTCAGGCGGACACGAACACGGACACCATCACCATTAGTAAACCTTAATGTTGCACAAGCCGGCAGGAAAGCCCGCGGGCGATGTTTTTATGCCACTGTAAGGTTAACCTTAATGCTGCAGAAACCGGCAGGAAAGCCTGCCGGCGATATTTCATGCACCTGCAAGGAAAAAATCTTCATGCGGAATAAATGCCGGCACCCTTACAAGGGGTGCCGGCATTTATGTCTTGCTGGTTGCTTCTTAGCGCCGCCTGCCGCGGCCCTTGCAGAATGTGGCGACTATGGTATGATCGGCCTTTATATTGGTGAATGTATAAGTCGTTACGGGACCGACCGATACGTCGTCCACCAGAACATCCCCGGCCTTGTATCCCGTGGCGGGGTTTATCGTGAATGTCTTGTCCTCGCCGTAGTAGACGGTGACTATGCCCGACGGAGAGATGCCCCCGTTTGCCCCGGCCACAGCCTTGATGGTGAATTTCTGCAGGATGCCCGTACCCGTTATCTTTATGGAAAGGGCCGGCGTGTCCGGGTCATTGCTGTCTATGACGATTGCCGCTTTCATGTCACCCGTCCTTGTCGGCTCGTATCTCGCCTTGATTGTGCACTTCCCGGAGGGCTCTATAGTACGGTTTGAACAGTCTTCACTGACTATTCCGAACTGGTACGGATTCGGGCCCCCGAGGTATACACGGCCGGTTACGAGCTCCGCCGTGCCGTTGTTTGATACTGTGAACGTCCGGCTTGCAGATACACTGCCCACGGTTACATTGCCGAAATCCCACGCAGCAGGCTCAGCCGATATGTCCGGAACCTCTCCCACAGGTGCATCAAGATACGGATAATAATCCACCACTCCCCTTGAGGAATCATCAAACCAGTCGTATATCTTTGACTGTATCTCAGCCTCCACTGCGGTTCCCCACCAGTTGTTCGTGGCATCCACGTCGGGCGTGCCCGCCTCGTTGCTGTTCCACAACTCGTAATCGGCGGTGTTGTTGAATATGTTGTTGTAGTTGAAGAGGGGATTCCCCTGAATAAAGACCGTGTACGTCGGGGCTGCGCCGGCCGGGGCCGGGCCGGCCGCCGTGTTGCCTGTTATCGTGTTGTTCCTGAATTCCTGATTGACATTGTAATAATACACGGCGGAGGCGTTCTCGGCTGAATTGCCTGTTATTGAATTTTCCCTGGCGGTGACCGTACCGCTGCTGACGCCGATACCGCCGCCGTACCTGCCGGATGTATTGTTGCTGATGGTGTTGCCGGAGATAACGGCAGAGGCGTTGTAGGCGATACCGATACCGCCGCCGTTGCCGCCGGATGTGTTGTTGCCGATGGTGTTGCCGGAGATGGTTATGTCGCCGTAGGCGCCGACGGCGTATATCCCTCCTCCCGCGCCTTCGGCGGTGTTGTTATCAATGGTATTGCCGGAGACGGTCGCTGCGGCGCTCTCGAGTATAACCCCACCGCCGCCGGCTATACCGTCATTGCCTATGGAAGGTGTTTCGGTTGCCGTGTTGCCGCTGATTGCATTGTCCGAAACCGTGACGCTGCTGTAATATACGGAAATGCCACCGCCGGAACCTGCCGTGCTGCCGGTAATGGTGTTGCCGCTGATGTCCGCTGTTGCGTTGTTATAGATGTCGGCATGGACATCGATTCCTCCACCCCGGAGACTCGCGCTGTTGCCGCTGATAGTATTGTCCGAGATGGTGAATGTGCCGTTCTTGACGGAGATTCCGCCGCCGCTTCCTCTGGAACGGACGTTGCCGGTGATATTATTGGCCGAGATGACGGCTGTGCCCCCGGAAACATAGATTCCGCCGCCGCCGGAGACAGGTGCTTCGTCATCATAATTATTGCTGATGGTGCTGTTCATAATCTTAAGCGTTCCGCCCAGGTTATAGGCGGTAATGCCGGTTGCCGAGTTATCCCTTATAGTGCAGTGGTTGATGAACGGATGGGCGTTGTCCATGCGTAACGCGCCGTTGTCGGTGACGGTTGCGCCGCCGGCGTATTCAATAACGCAGTATTCAAGGATGGAGCCGCCCGTATAATCGCCGTTTGCATCGTAGGTGGCATCAGCGCTCGTGTCGGTGAAAAAGATGTATCCCCAGTCCCCGGGAGCCGGTGAGGCCTGGTTCGATGTGAAGACGATGTTGTCCGTGTCGGTCCCCGCTGCTATCAGCTCGCCGTCCACCTGGATGCCTGTGTTGCTGTCAAATCTCACAGTCACCCCCGGCTCGATTGTAAGGGTGACGCCGCTGCTTACCAGAACGTTTCCCGTTACGATATAAGGGCTCCCCGCCTGCGTCCATACGGTGTCGGTCGATATAATCCCCGATACATTCGTATCGGCTGATGCCGATACCGGTAATACCACTGCCAGAAAAAAGATAAACAACAATGCTGAATGACTTCTCATCATTTTCATTTCAACACCCCCTTGTCTTGATCCGGCCTCTCAGCCTGAACCTTACAGTGGCATAAAAACACCACTCCCGGACCTCTCCTGCCGATTTATGCAACATTAAGGTGAATTTCAGAGATTTGTTCTTTTTGAAATCAAAAGGCCGGCACCCGGGTTAACAGGGTGCCGGCCTTTATCTCAATGACCACATTAACGGGTGCATCCACAGCGTCGCCGCTGTCTTTCGTCTGAACAAATGCCGTGACATCATATCCGCCTTTCCCGGGAATTTCGGCGCATTCCCCTGTACAGGGAACAGAAATCCGCCGGGGAGAATGTCTCCCCCGCCTTCCCGGTTGTTTCCGGTGTGAACCTGTTGTCGGATTTTTCTGTTGATAAGATAATTTATAATTACCGTTCTTCAGTATGATTTTCAACGCAATTATAATGTTATAAAATTTTATTATCCCTTGTGTTGCATAAGCAGGCAGGAGAGTCCGCCGTAAAACCTCCGCCGCACTTTCCTGCCCGCGGGTGGTGTGTAAGGTTAAGGTATATCAGCAGCCATAGGCCATGCCGTTGCATAAATCTCACAGCGGCATGAAAACGGCGCAAGGCGTGCATCCTCAAAGATTCTTCTCATGGTTGCTGATCGAGAAGCCCCGCAGTTGCGGCAAACCCTTACCTTTATACTGGACCATGACATTGTGCGAGTCACCCATACCCTGCGGCATTATCAGGCCCTTTATCTTTGCAACCTCCCGGAGATAAGCTGGTGAACCGGCATAAAGCTCTGTTATCACCTCGTCGATGCCAGCCGCCGCCAGGTATATTCCCTGGGGACAGTATCCTAAGGTCTTCAGTCCCGACTCCTCCCCCCACTTCTTCAACGATGAAAAATTTACATGCGCCGTTATATCCTGCCGCCCGATATTCTGATAGGGGTTTTCATTAACGCGGTGTTTGTGGTAACAGAGAAGCGTGCCGGCAGTGCGCTCCCCGCTGTAATATTCCCTTGAGGAATACCCGTAGTCGATGGTGAGAAGGAACCCTTCCGTAAGCACCATGCTTATATCCCGGAGCCAGCCCCTTATCCTGAGATTCACCTCGGTCCTGTACCCGGGCTGCAGGCCGGGGGCGAACATCACGACATAATCATTGATATCTTCCCTGCTCACTTTGTACTTTTCCTCTGTGAAAGAGTTGCCGTCAAAAGCCACGTAAACTTCCTTCAGATCATCTTCCTTTTCCACAAGGTGCACGGGAAAGGCGTCGAGCAGCTCGTTAGAGAAAATGCAGCCTGTAATGCCGTTCAACTCGTTCAGTGATTTCACCCATGCTATATCATTATCCCCCAGAAGCTCCTTCTGTTTTTTTTCAAAATGCAGGAAAGGTTCAACAATGATATATCTTAATGATCGCGAAAACTCCGCCTTATTCCGTGCAAGGGAGGGCTCCTTGGGAGGTCTGCCCAAATAATCAAGGATGTCCCTGCACAGGTATCCCGCGCCTGCGCCCATTTCAACAGCCTCGAATTTCCGCGGCTTTCCCATAATCACCCACATTTCCATGAGCTGCCGTCCCGTCATCGCTCCGAATGCGGGATGCAGATGCGGGCTTGTATAAAAATCCCCTTCTCTTCCGATCATGTTTTCAGGTGACGCATAATATCCCAGCCCGGGATGGTAAAGCGCCGTGTCCATGAATTCCTCAAACGTAATCCCGCCTCGTTTCTTTATCTTCTCAATAATGATTTCTTCAAGCGGCCCCGACACCACTGCTCACCTGCCTATTCCATCATCCGCTTTTTCAAGGGCGGCTTTAAGCAGGGCAAGGAGACGCCGGCCTGTCTCCGGCTCCTTGTCAAAGAGATTGTCCCGTTCACCGGGGTCGTCTCTCAGATTAAAAAGCAGGGATTTGCCGTCTTCGAGATAATGTATCAGCTTGTAGTCGCCGTCCCATACTGCGAGAGTACCTCTGGTTATCCGTTCACCACGGCTGGGGTTTTTCTGCAGGGCCATGGAAAAAGCGGGCTTCGGAGGAAGCCTCTGTCCCAGCATAAGCGGAACCAATGAGCGGCCCTCCATCCATGAAGGCACCGGTATATTCACCAGGTCGAGTACGGTTGCGGGGATGTCCACCTGCTCTGTGAGCTCGCCGACAATACGTCCTTCGCCACGGCCCGGCGCCCTGATTATAAGGGGAATATGAGTCAGCGATTCAAAAAGATAAGGGCCGTTGTGTCCCATGAAATTATGGTCAAAGCTTTCACCGTGGTCCGAAGAGAAAACAACCACTGTATTTTCCAGCAATCCCCTTTGGTTCAACCGATCCATAAAATGCTCGAACTGTTTATCGGCATAAGTTATAAACTCATCATAGCGCGCCCTTAAAATGTCCACCATCGGCTGTTGGGCATCTGCATACTCCTTCGGCCCTCCACCGCGGAATCGGTACTGGCTGTCAAACCCTCTCAGAAGAGGCGAAGAGTCATACATGCCCATATACGGCCCGGGAGGCAGGTACGGAGCATGGGGTGGGACAAGATGGATCCATGCAAAAAAGGGAGCATGATCAGGCTTAACGGCTTTCAGAAACCTGTTAAAAACAATTTCGGGCGGATTCTGTGTCACGGAGAAATCCCGTGAAAGAATATCCCTTACCTTGCTGAAAATAAAATCCCCCCTGAATATCCAGTCATACAACTTGATTTTGCCGTAAAACAGGCGGTAAAGCAAGGCATCAATATACCTGAATCCGTACGGCCGCGTTAATTTAACAGCGGGCTCCGCAATATCATAGCTCTCCGAAATTCCCAGCAATTTAACATTAGCAGAGTCGTTTGAAATAAAGGCCATATTATAATAGCCGTAATTTTTCAGTATCAGGGCTATATTCTCAATATTGCTCTTTAACGGTGTGGAAGCGGTTTCCACCTGGAACGTACGGTGTGTCCATACCCTCTTGCCGGTCATGAGGCTGGCAGTGGTGGGAGTTGTGATATTACTTCCTGCGTATGTCCTTGTAAATACCGTTGCCGTCTTTGCCCATCTGCTTATAAAAGGGGTTGTAGGCCTGTCATATCCGTACACGGACATATCCCTTGCTGACAGGGCGTCAAAAGTTACCAAAATAATATTCGGGCGGTCATTGTCAACCTCAACCGCGGGAATTTGTGAAACTTTCCGGGCGGGGATGTCTTTTCCCTGTTTCAACCATGTGTGATAAACGACCAGAGGCACAGACAGAACAAGCCAGATGCCGAACAGCCAGACCAGCGGTGTAATTCTTTCCTGAATGACCCCGGACCAGTGACCGGGCCTTTCGGAAACAGGAAAAGTGCGGAATTTCCATGTTGTAAATATTGATATCAAAGCCGCACACGAGAGTACCAGCGCCTTCAGTATGACGGATGTCGGAGCATCATGCCAGACAAGCCGTTTAACCAGGAGGGCGGCCGCCGCCAGTATTAAAAAAAAGCCTGTAAACAACAACCAGTGCCCCGCACTCAGTTTCCATCCGGCACGCATGCCGAGCCACTGCAGCGCCCTGCCCGGCAGCCACAACATCACGGCTGCGAAAAAAGCAACGATACTCCAGAGAACGGTTATCAGGGCAAGACTCGGCAGAAATTCTGAAAACGATGCATAAAAACTGAATCCGTCCCACCGGTAGAATGCATCTCCGGTAAGGTAGAGAAAAAACACCGCAAAGATTGGACGGAATATTCCCCGGAATGATATATTGCTGTTTTTTGCCGGGCGCTCTTCAGTTTTCATTGATGATTCTCTCATTTGCCTTTTTAAGATTGTCTTTGATCAGGGCAAGGAGACGCCGGGCTGTTTCGGGCTCTTTATCGAAGAGATTATTCAGCTCATCAGGGTCGTCTTTCAGATTAAAGAGCAGTGATCTGTTTTCGTCAAGATAGTGTATCAGCTTGTAATCTCCCTCCCATACTGCGATTGTTCCTCTGGTTATGAGATGCCCGAGACTCGGGTTCCGGTCAAGAACCATGGAGAATACGGGCTTTGCCGGAAGGCTTTTGCCCTGCATGAGCGGAACCAGAGAGCGGCCTTCCATCCATGAAGGAATCTGTATGTCAGCTAACTCCAGGATTGTGGGAGTGATATCTATCTGCTCCACCAGGTCATCAATAATCTGTCCCTTGCTTTGACCCGCATTTCTTATAATAAGTGGTATATGCGTCACCTGTTCATAAAGATGAGACTGCCCGTGACCAAGGTAGGCGTGCTCAAAACTTTCTCCGTGGTCTGCCGATAAAATAATCACCGTATTTTTCAGTTTATCCCTTCTTGTCAATTCCATGATAAAGTCTTCAAACTGTCTGTCACTATACCTTATAAACTCGTCATATCTGGCTCTCATCACATCGATTGTCGGCTGCACATCACTGGGAAACTGCCGGTATTCGCCCGTAGAATATTTAAATGACGCCATTCTTTCCTTCTCCTGCGTTTTATAAGATCTAAGCCTCGGCGACGAATCAAACATACCCATATAAGGCTCGGGCGGCAAATACGGATGGTGGGGAGGATATACGTGAAGCCATGCAAAAAAAGGCGACGCTGAATTGTTGTCGATTGCTTCCAGAAACCTGCTATACAACTTGTGAGGAGGCGCTGTCGTCTTCGTAATATTACGGGAAATTATATTTAATAATCTGTCCAGAATGAAGTCTCTTTGCAGAATCCAGTCATAAAGCTTGATCTTATTGGCAAACAGGCGGTATAGCAACACATCAACTACTCCAAACCGCCAGCCGAACAGAGAAGATGATGTACTGAATTCAGTTGCAAGAGGGGCAATATCAAAACTGCCGGCAACGCCCAGTGTTTTAACGGACGCTACGGGATTTACTACAAATGCCATGGTATAATAACCATTTTTCTTCAAAAGCAGCGGCAGATTTTCAATATCGCTTTTGACAGGTTTATTGGAAGAGACACTCACGTGATATGTCTGGTGGGTCCATATCCTTTTGCCGGTCATCAGGCTTGCCGCCGTTGGTGTGGTAATATTGCCCTCAGCTTGTGCCCTTGTAAATACCGATGCTGTCCTTGCCCATCTGCTTATAAACGGAGTGGTCTCTCTCTCGTAACCATAGATGGACATATCCCGTGCTGTCAGCGTGTCAAAGGTAAGCAAAATAATATTGGGAAGATTCTTTTCACTTGCGACGGGTTGGGATGTAGGTTGCAGTACAGAATCACCTGCATGTTTTATCCATGTGGAATAATACACAAGAAAAACAGACAGTGCAATCCATATGCCGAACAACCATACCAGAGGATCGATTCGTTCCTGCAGAAGACTTAGCCATCGGCTGGATTTGTTACGGAAAAGCCATGAGATAAATACCGCTGTCATGATTACGCACAGAAGTATAGCTGTCTTTAACAGGGGGGAGGTCTGTGCATAAGGCCAGATACTCCGCTTTACATATAGTGCCGTCACGGCCGACAGGAAAAAAGCAGCCATAAAGAAGAGTAATTGCTCCTCACCGACCCTCCATCGCAAACGCCGGCAAAACCATTCCATCCCCCTAACAGACAGCCATATGAGTGCAGACGCAAAGGCCGCAACAATATTCCAGAGAATCGTTACCAGAGCGACACTTGGCAGGAATTCGGAGAAGGTTGCATAATATCTGAACCCATCCCAGCGGTAGAATGCATCTCCTATAAGATAAAGGGAAAACAGCACAAAGACCACACGAAATATCCGCCAGTAGGATGTGTTATCTGAAACCACTTGATTTCCCCTAATCATTTGTGTGCTGAAAAAGTTTCATTGCACGTTTAAAAATGATCGGCATTCCACCACATTCATGACGAAAACGATCGGGGTGCATCGCAAATGAAGCAGCAATCTGGAAGAATCCTCATATACCCTTGTATAATATTGTAAAGATATTTGATATGTCAACAAAGGATAAAACCATTCAATAAATCATAATGCACTTCCTGTTCAACCGGCAAGAAAAGCTACCCAGGCTTCCCGGACCCCGGACCAAGGATATGAAGGAGGACCTATCATGCAGTCCCCGTCGAGCACCAGAGAAATCATATTTTATCTCAGAGGATTTGCTATCGGGAGCGTAGTAATAAATCACTATATTACAACTTACATTTCTGAATCATTCAGCGGATATGCAAACGGGATAATCGCAGTATTTTTTGTTTTAAGCGGCTATGGCATATTCTGTTCACTGTCTAAGTCCGACAGGCTGGATACAGAAACTCTATTGAAATATCTTTACAGAAGATTCATGCGTATTTATCCGCTTTACTGGCTCTCACTAATAGTCATCACTCTCACCACCAGGAACTCGTACGGGCTTAAAACCATTCTGGCTATACCATTTTTCCAGGCCCCGGGCATATACTGGTTTATAAGTTCACTCGTGCAGTGTTATCTGATCGCCCCCCTGCTGTTTATTTTTATCAGAAAACACGGATACAAGAAATACATTGCCACTGTGCTTACTGTTATGCTCCTTGTATATTTGCTGTATCAGTTTGCAGCCTTACCATACAACCGCGATTTTTTTGTTTACAGGTATCTGTTTCTGTCTCATATATTTCTCTTTGCATCAGGAATGGCTATCCCCCCCATTATCGCAGATCATCACTCCAAGCTGAGCAATAATATTCTTGCTTCGCTATCATTTATATTTTTTCTTGTGTTAGTGTACTGGACACGTGAAGCAGACACCTTTTTTACTAATTCGGCAATCTATATTGCTCCATTATTTGTAACAGGTACAGTGTTTTTTTGTCTTTGTGTTATTTCAACAGTTCCTCTTCTGATTTTCAGGAAACCCGTTGTTCTAATAGGTGCTTATTCGTACTCATTATTTCTGTTTCATACTGTTTTTTTTATTATACTGTCACGGTATGAAATCATAAAAGGCGCGGACTTACAAAGTATAACTTTAACACTGTTGTTATTTCCGCTATTTTTGTCTGGCTGTATGATACTGGAGAAGTCGACCTCGTACCTGAACAATATATTGATAGCAGGCAGACGAGCCTGTGAAAGGTTCTATATGCGATACCTCTGACAAGAAAAAAACAAGCCTCATCATTAATGGTTCAGCCCCTTGTCGACTATCACCTTAACGACCCTTTTGCATTGTTCCGGGGTCCCGACCGTCATCCTGACATACCCGTTCAATAACGGCATATGACTCCGGTTTCTCACGAATATGCCTTCCCGCGCCAGTTGAGATACAAAATGTTCAGGGTCTCTGTATCTGATTAATATGAAATTGCCGTATTGCGCGGAGACGTGAAACTTCATGTCTCTCAACGCCACGACCAGATACCCCTTCCCTTTTTCAACCTCACGTACATACCGCTTCATGTAGTCGATATCTTCAAGTGCGGCTACAGCCGCCACCTGGCCCAGGGATGTAACGGTCTTGAGGTTCTTTACACGGCAGAAGTTCCTGATGTTCGCCGCGTCGCTGACAAGGTAGCCGACCCTCATGCTGGCAATCCCGAATGCCTTTGAAAATGTCCTGGCAACAACAAGGTTGTGATACTTTTTTATAAGGTCGACCACGGTGACGCCGCCGAACTCATAGTATGCCTCGTCCACTATTGTCATTACTTCAGGGTATCCCTCCAGCAGTCTCAATATCTGTTCCCTTGAGAGCAGGGTGCCGAGCGGATTATTCGGGTTGACAAGATATATCAGCCTCGTCTTCTTTCCGATCAGGCCTTCAACTTTCGCGATATCCAGCGAGAAATCATTCTTGTTGTACTCGCAGGTTACAATGCGCCCCCCGCAGACATTCATGGCGATTCTCAGGTTGTCGTATGTGGGAACGGGGACTATTATCTCGTCATCATGGTTGATGAAAGTTTTGACGATGGTCTCCAGGGCCTCGTCGGAGCCGTGGGTGGGCAAAATCTCCCCGGTGTCGGCGCCGGTATATTCCGACAGCATCTCCGTCAGCCTGAAACACTCGGGATCGGGATACCAGTTGAGCTTTTCACCTTTTATGAAATGCAGCAACGCCTCTGTTACCTTGGGTGACGGCGGGATGGTCGTCTCATTGAAATCAAGCTTGAGGATATCATTTGAGCCGAGCTTTTCGATCTGCCGGTAGACGGAGCTTACCTTGTACGGTTGCAGTCCTTCACAATGTTTGGCTATTTTTATCATGACCCGACCAATCGCCCCGGCTGAATTTCACGCCGGCCGGCGTGTATGTTTTCCTCACAACGGCCGCGAAACATCGCCGCGCGTGGCAAGCAGCCTCATGAACTGCGGTTTCACTATTGATTGAACCTGAAATCGAGCGTTGATATGCTGTGATGCCTTTTGCCGCGGTACAAAGGGATATCATCCACGGTTTCTATCTCAAATCTCATATCTTCGCCCAGGTACTTCCTGAATTCATCTATCGCCCCCCGCATCTCCTCTTCCGTATAATTCCTGTTCTTTACAATATAAATCTTCGCCTCTCCGAACTTGTCCTGCCTTATCTGGAACTTGTCTATCCCCTTCATGTCCTTGACGAAATGCGGGAAAAACGTGCCCACGAGATACCTGCCGTTGGTTCCCTGTATAATCGCCTGTATCCTTCCTTCAACATTCTGAATCATCGGCAGCCCCCTGCCGCATGAACATGACCTGCCTGTGAATCTTGCGGTATCTCCCACGCGGTACCTTATAAACGGCGTCGCCAGATTGTTCAAATCCGTAATAACCACTTCGCCGACCTCGCCCTCCTCGACAGGCCGGCCGTCTTTTAATATCTCCACTATAAGGTTCTCGGCATTCACATGAAGGCCTTCGTGTTTTTCGCATTCATTGGCTATTCCGCTGAACTCGCGGCATCCGTATTTGTCAAAGACGTCACATGAGAAATGCTTCATCATAAGCTCTCTGGACTTCGGTGTGAGAGTCTGTGAGCTGGAGATTATGGCGTTCACCCTCAAGTATATATCGTGTTTCTTCATGTATTCCGCCAGGCAGTTGAATATCTCCGCATACCCGTCCATTACGTACGGCTTTTTCTCCTCAATTTCCTGCAGGATGGCGGGTATGGATTCATCATCAAGCGTGTAAAGCGACATGAATATCCTGTTGAAAAGGAAGGCGTCCCTCTTCTCGATCTCGGGATACTTGTATCCGTCCCCGGCCGTTGCAAACCAGCACCTCATCTCCCTGTCCCCCCATTTCCAGCCTGTCCATTCCATAAGCCTGAGAAAGGCGGCAAGGCGGTAATCGAGCTGTTTCTTGTCACAGTTGAATTCAAGGGGCTCGGCCGTGCTCCCGCCCGTATGGACATGAAGCATGGTATCCGGGTCAAACTCCATATGAGATGTAAGGTCGTTGTTCTTTATGTCATCCTTGCTCAAAAGGGGAAATTTCTTCAGGTCGTCAACAGTTTTAATGTCGGCCGGGGATACGCCGGCTTCATCGAAACGCTTCCTGTAAAAGGCGACATTGCCGTATGCGTAGTCTATTATCTTTTTTAATTTTTCCGCCTGGAGTTTCAGGATTTCCTCTCTTTTGAGCCATTGTGTCCGCCTGAGTTCCTCCCAGTAATCCATACTCTCTTTACCGATAACATAGTGATGCAGAGGGAAAAGCTCTTTATACATCTCAAGAGGGAAAGGCACCCCCATTTTATCCACCCAGGTAATATTGTCGCCGTAATATGAAGCCTTCATCCGTCTGAATATCTCTTCATCCCTCTTCTTCATCTCTTCATGTGTCATACCGAGGACACCTTCTTTTATCATCGTTATCCCTCCCTTTTACAGCGCGGCAATATCCTGTACTCCAGAATCGCCTTGGGAATATCCAGCAATACCTTGCCTATTGAAACCAGCGGTATTTTTATGAACGATTCACCGGCATGACGGCTATAGAATATCACCGGCACCTCTTCAACCCGGTAGCCCCTCGTACAGGCCGAGATTACTATGAATGTCTGGAAGTAAAAATAGTTCATCCTGTGTTTTATAATCTCGGCGAATATGTTCCTTTTGGTTATAAAAAAACCCGACTTCGGATCATGGAGATTAACGGCAAAGCATTTCCGGAGCAATTTTGCAAGCCCGATACTTGCAAAAATACGGAAGAAATCGTAGGTTTCGGATCCCCTCCGCCATCCCTGGACCATGTCGATTTCCGGATCGCTCATCAGTTTGCTGCGCAGTTTTATTATATCCTCAGGCGCATACTGGAGATCGGCATCGGTGATGACAACATATTCGCCCGCTGCTGCATCCAGGCCCGTTTGCCATGCAGCGGGTATACCGCGGTTTACTTCATGGGTGCATCCGGTTACGTTTTCAAATCGTTGCCTGACGGTGTCAATCTTATCCTGTGTGCCGTCGGTGCTTCCGTCATTTACCAGAATTATCTCTCCCATTATCCTGGAGTTCCGAAATACCGCCAGGATTCTCTCAACCAGTATATCAATGTTACCTTCCTCATTATAACAGGGAATAATAACACTCAATTCCATATTGTTACCTGAATATCACATGAGAACACCTCCCGACGCCGTTTCTGAAAACAGGGAAAATCAGGAAGATTAACGGTCATGAACATCTTTTTGCAATATGAAGAATTCGGCATCTGGTGAATCCGGAGTTGAACGAAATCCTTCTGTAAAACAGTCAAGCTCTCAGCGAAGTTGCTTCCCAAGGATAATTTAAACTATAACACAAAAAATCCGAACAATTCAATTTTTACCGGCCTCTCCGGCAATAATCCGGTTGAAAATTCAGGAATATGTCTGATATACTTTGTTGGTACGGCCCGTCAAAAGATATAAAACAGATTATGCCTTGCGCAAGAGGCGATATTTCCATGCAAGTGCGAGGTACAGACCAGCCGCTGTGTCAACCTGCAGGTTTTCAATACCCGGTGCCGGCAAGTAAGAGTTATTTTGTAACCACCCGGGTTGTCAGGTTCACGGTTCGGGGTTTATTGCCTTATGTTTTTTAAGATATATGACAAGTCCGATCAATACGGGTCGCGGCACCATGATATTTTCAGCACGTTTGATTTTCATTGTTTTACAACCGTGAACCCTGAACCCGGAACTTTGAACCCGGGCGGTTACGTTATTTTCAAGGCATGAAAAAACAGACTGTTTTCCTTGCGGCCCTCCTGATATATTCACTCGCAACCATCTTTACCTATCAGTATGAACGTTTGCTCGGTGATACGATTCTGCTCCTGGATATCGCCGAAAAGTACGTGAGGGGCGATTTCCGGGACGCGGTCAACGGTATGTGGGGGCCTCTTTTTTCGTGGCTGTTGGTACCGTTTTTATATTTCGGCTCCTCTCACGTGTTTGCGGTCAACGCCCTGCATGTAATCATAGGATGCCTGATTATAGCCGGTGTAAGGAGACTGTCCTTCAGATTCGAGATGAGCGACGGCATCAGGAACATCATATTGCTGTGCATGGTTCCGATTCTCCTGTATGCGTCGTTAATCGCACCGCATGATTTCGTACTCTTGTGTATAATTATTTATTATCTGAGCATAGTGTTCAGGGAAGACTACCCGGACAGGGTGCATAACGGCATAATGAGCGGAGCCCTGGGTTCGCTTGCATATTTCGCCAAGCCGTTCGGCTTTCCGTTTTTCATATCCCACTTCGTGATGATAAACACACTCCATTACTTCAAGGCCGGGACAACACCCCTCAAAAGGAAAGTCCTGAGGAATCTGTTCGCCGGGATGGCGCTGTTTGCCGTTATAAGCAGTTTCTGGATTATCCTGTTAAGCGCCAAGTACAACTATCTCACATTCAGTACGGCCGGGCGGCATAATTTCGCCATACTGGGTCCTGAAGCAAAGGGAGAGGGCAAGGAAAAGGGCCTGCCCATCTTTACCGAAGGTTTTTTTGAGCCGCCCAATAAAACGGCCAGTGTTGTATGGGAAGACGCCACCTATCTGAACGTAAAATCATGGAGCCCGCTGGAATCATGGAGCTACTTTAAATATTTCATATCAAGGATCATCTTCAAGAATCTCTCCCAGCTTATCAAGATACTGGGGTCTTTCTCTCAACTGGCGGTCGCCATTATCCTCATGGCTGTCCTGTTGTGCGTCGGGCCCGCCGGGGAATTGTTAACCCGCAAGAGCGTGCTGGTCTTTCCGCTGGCAACCATGGCGCTATACGCCGGCGGATACGGTGTGATGCATTATGAGCCGCGGTACTTATGGATTGTCAATATCCTGCTGCTCCTGATGGGGGGGCATCTGATGAATATACTGTTCCGGTATGAATTCTTCAACAACACGAGAAAAAACATATTAATACTCTTCTTCGCCCTCTCATTTCTCGTGGTGCCGGTAAGGTATGTGATTCAGAGGGGTGATTCCGGGGAGAGAATCCATAACCTGGCCTCGCTGCTGAAAAACAGGTACAACATACAGGGGAAAATCGCCTCCAACAGGGAGTATGTTTCCACTAACCAGGCTTGGTATAACAGCTACTGGCTGACATATTTTCTGAAAACCAGATACTACGGTCAGGCCAAGGAAAATATCAGCGACAATGAGCTGGAGGGCGAGCTGAAAAAATTCGGCATTGATTACTATCTTGTGTGGGGCAATCATCCCGACATACCGGATTTCCTGTCAAACTACAAAGAAGTGACCGGCGGCGGCATCCCGGGCCTGAAGATTTACTCCCTGAAGGAAGCCGGCAGGGACAACCGCTGAACCCGGGTTCCGCCAGGCTCTCATATCCTGTTTATGGCCGCATAACACCTTACAGTGGCATAGAAACACCGCCTCCGGGCAGGACGGTCCGGAGGTTTTACGGCGGACTCCCCTGCCCGCTTATGCGGCATTAAAGTCAACCGCCGGGCCGCCATGCGGGCTGTAAAGGGTCTGTGCTATTTTGAGAAAGACAAAGGGTTCTTTCTTAATGATGTATTTTTGAGTTCCCTTGCCTCTGATTCCATGACTGCGGTTTCCGTGTATATGCCGGCTGCCCGAAGCTCTTTCAGGCCCCTGCCGCGCACCCGTGGATTCGTACTCATCCTGCCCCTTGAGGCAAGCTCCAGCGCCTTCTGCATGAAAACCGTGTCGGACATGTCTTTCCTTCCAGCAGATGATATATTTGGCATTTTAAGAAAAAACATGGAAAGGTGTCTCTTTGCCGCCGGTATTTCATGCCGCTGTAAGGTCAATACTTCCCCGGCACGGTTACCGGACGGGCCATTTTATAATTGACATCCGGAATATTTTGTGAAAAAATAAAGCACCGGACTTTCACATACAAATAAAAAAATCCCTGATTGTTAAACGGAGCGTCGTGTCGCATTTGCGTCGCAACCCATATTCCTGCCTGTGGTTCCGGAGAAACATGCGGGCAGAAACGACAAAACATGGATTGGTTCGTATAATCCCCCTGTCCCTCTCAGGTTAAGAAGGGAGGGATGGTTTCCCCCATCGGGTTAACGGGGGATTAAGGGGTTACTTTTAATACAACCGCATGACTGGGGGTGATAAAAAAAGACATCGGGAGACAAAAGACATAAATTAAGACGAAATGTATAACGGGACAGAAAGTTTTCCTGTAAGCAGAAGCAATTAATAATCAAGTATAATTTTCAAAGGGGGACATCATGAAGTTTCTGAAAGTTTTGTTTTTAATTGCAGGGTTATCGTTTTTCACCATCGCCTGCGGCAGCAGCGGGGGCGGCGGAGGCGGTGACGGCAGCGGAGACAGCACCGGCGGCATTTCGTATACGGGGATTACAACACAGGCCGTTATAACCAAGAGTAACTCTCAGGAAATAGTTGCAGGAGCATATACCGGAGGCAATACAGGCTCCGCAATCATACCGGGGGCGGACGTTCAGGCCGAAGAGGGGGACCGGATAACACAATCCCGCATACTGATAATCTACCGGGCATTGGAAAACGCTGCCGGTAAGATTGATGCCACCTCTGTCGGGCCTGTATCAGGCAGCATTCAAAAAGAGGAAGGACAAGACGACGGCGAGTGCGGAGGCAATCTTAAATACACTATCAGCATCGACGATGAAACCGGTGACTTCAACGGCATAATGAATTTCAATAATTACTGCTCGGATAATGTGACTATCTCCGGCCCCGCAAGGTTTTCCGGCAGGATTGATCCTGCAAGTGAGGAAATCCGCTTCCTGCAGTTAAACTTCTCCTTCGACAATCTCAACATCATGTGCTCCTGTAACGGCGGTGAGTCCGTCACCCTCAAAGGCGAGATATCCGTTGATTTCAATGTGCCCAGGGTAATCATGAATATGCTGCTTAAGGACAACATTGCGGATAAGGTATACAAGTTTGAAAATTACGTCATAACCATTACCGAAGATACCAAGGGGCGGTATGCGGACATTGAGGTAACGGGCAGGTATTATGACCCGGATTACGGATACGTGGACATTTCAACCCCTGTTCCCTTACGGATTTACAGCGGAGATGATCGGCCTTCCTCAGGCGAAGTGGTCTGTACAGGCGCATCGGGCACAAAGGCCGGGTTAAGTGTGATCTCCAACATCGAATATGAAATACATGTCGACACCGACGGTGACGGCACATATGATGAAACTTTGGGACCATTCAAATGGACTGATCTGTAGCCGCCGGAGTATATACCCAGCCTTGTAATTCAGAAAAGGCCCGGTCCGCCGGGCCTTTTTT
>Ga0256839_1001437_pt1 | contig 28795 bp, 40 predicted proteins | sample 354166metaG_FD_185968 | JGI IMG/M metagenome (GOLD analysis project Ga0256839, IMG submission 185968) | Hydrothermal vent microbial communities from Mid Atlantic Ridge, Atlantic Ocean - 354-166 | ecosystem: Environmental > Aquatic > Marine > Hydrothermal vents | place: Atlantic Ocean: Mid... | reverse complement strand
AACTAATCTTACTTGCTTAGTTATTCACATTCTACCTATCAGACTAACTTAGTATTAGAGTTATTCACATCTTGACTAACCTTAGTTTAGTTTGCTTTACTTATGCTTAATTTATTAATATTTTATATATAATTTATTTTAAAAGAATTTATACTTTATTCATTATTTACTTGACATTAGAGAGTATTTAGTGTATAATATACTTACAAACAAACACAAAGGAATTTAACATGAGAGAAATAAACGTAGAGATTGGAACTAAACAAGAGTTTGATAATGGGTGTACCGTATGGTATGATGAAGAAGACTATGAGGGGTTTTGGGTTGGTTGCACTCCTTATGGTCAAGACAACATGATTAAGGCAGACATAAAAGAACTCAATGATTGGTTAGATTTTTGGAGTGAAGACCGTGATGAAACGGGAACATTACTAAACTATGAACAAACAACACGAGAAGCCTACCAAGAAGAACAAGCAGTTAATACAGATTATAGCTCTATAGGGAAGTGGTAGCCCTATGAGAGATATTAAAACATTTATACAAGAAGATTTAATCGCTGAGTGTGCCATTACAGGGCTAGAAGTAGGGGATTTAGTATCATGGGTTAATGCTGCGGGTGTAAAGTGGGAAAACAAGGTTATAGGGTTTAATCTTACAGATGAATATAACGCAAAATATGAAAAATACGTGCATCTTGATACTGACTCTTTTTGGTTTCCATATAGCCATAAAGAATTGACAAAAATTTAACAATTTGTACGCTATTTACTTGACATTAGAGAGTATTTAGTGTATAATATACTTACAAACAAACACAAAGGAATTTAACATGAACACAAAAAAAACTTACACGGTTGAGGTAGACATTAACATAGGTAAAGAGGTACTAACTACATACATTGAGGTAAAAGCAGAGAGTACAGAAGAAGCCTACCAAGAAGCAGTAAAAACTGTTAATACTACCCTTGACATAAGGATAGAAAAGAAGCCTATTGAGAGCCTTATACAAGATGATTTTTGCTCTACTCTTGACTTACTTAATGATTTAAGCATAAGGGGGTAAAGATGAAAACAGTAATCAGGGATTTAATCCCGACCCACGGCATAAAGATAGAGCAAAAAGAAACAAAAGATTTAGTCTACCTATACACCACAACAGCAGGCACCTACATCATGCTAAGATACCAAGGACGCAAAAGGAAGCCTACAAGCCACTACAGATACAAGACCAAAAAACAAAGGTTAATAAGCCTTAAAAAGATACTCAATCAAAGGCTAGAGCTACACAAAAAAGACCTAGCCATCAAAGCAGAACGCAAAGAAGAATTAAAAAAGTTATTTGATAGCGTTGAGGTAGGAAATATCTTTAAATGCTCATGGGGGTATGACCAAACAAACGTGGACTTTTATCAACTTATAGATTTAAAAGGGGCTACAGGTACTTTTAGAGAAATAGCCAGCAAGAGCGTTAAAGACACGCAGGGGTTTGAATGTGAAAGAGTTAAGGCAGACCCAAACAAGTTTATTGGCGAACCATTTAAAAAAAGATTAACTGGGGCAAGTATAAAAATAACAAGCTATTCACACGCTAATAAAATAAAAGACCCTATTAATACGTCATTTTATTCAAGCTGGTACGCCTAAAAAGGTGTACTAAAATATTATTAAAATATTTATAAATTAACCTCTATTTACTTGACATTAAAGAGTAATTAGGGTATAATATATCATATCTAAAATATAGATATACAAACAAATTAAAGGACTTAACATGAACACAGTACAACTAATCGGAAACGTAACAAAAGCACCCTACTTTATAGCAGGCAACGACAGTAAAAAAGCTATAGCATTTATAACAGTAGCCAACAACGATAACAAAGAAAAAACAATTTTTGTTGAGGTCACAGTCTATGGAAAAACAGCCGAATATGTAAAACAGTATATAAGCACAGGTGCAAGAATTGCAATAGAGGGGAAGACAGACACAAGACCCAATAAAACCAAAAACGGAGATACTTATCAAGAGCTTTATATTTCATGTCATAGGCTTACAAACTTATCCCAAAAAGTAGAGGGGTAAGACATGGCAAAAGTAATAAAAGCGTGTAACAACATAGGCGAATGTTTAGAAAATAAGTTCTATAAATTATCAGACTTTTTGTTTGATTAATCATTATTACTGCATCTAAAAAGGTGTGGTAATAACCAAAAAAAGCTATACAAGCAACCAAACAAGCAAAGGAATTTAACATGCTAAAATACACAATCGAAGAGGGCAAAGACCATCATAAAAACACTCCAATATACAGAGTAAAAGGGATAGATAATGAGTATATAGGAGAGTGGCATAAAAAGGAAAAAACAGCCAATGAAGAGCATAATAGATTAGTCTATAATGAGGTAGAAAAATTAAGGTAAAAAGGAAAAACAAAAATGATTACTGATGAAGAAATAAGAGCCACACATAAGCAAATTATCCAAGGAAAAAAGGTTAAAGATGCTGTAGAGGAACTAGGAGTAAGTAGAGCTTATTACTATTTAAAAATCAAGGAATTAGGGTTAAGTACAAAAAGAGAAAATGAAGCCAGTACTAGAGCTAAAAAGCATGTTACAAAAATAAAAGATATGCACGATTTAGCACAGGTATTAAACCTTAGTTATAAAGAAGTATTTAAATATGTAGATACAAACAAAGATTTAGAAACTAACGTAAAAAGGATGCAATACTTAAAGGATAAAAGTCCATTAAAATATATAGAAGCTATTAATACTACTATATTAAATTATTATAAAATATATGGAATTAAACTTATTGAATTATTAAATAAATAGTAAAGTAATACTATATTAATGATAGAATAATAAAAAAGCTATGTTAAATAAGTATCAAATAATTATACGGAGTCCAAATATTAAATAGGAGTTAGCCTTTTTTATTTTATAAAATGTGGTTATAATGCCTTTAGAACCGTTATTTTCATAGTTTTTTTATAAAAACTTGATTTTTATCCTATTTTTAAAGGACTTATTATTCCATTTTTTGAAAAGAAAAAAGCCAAAATTGAAAACCCATTAAGACATTTTTCGTCAAATCTTGGGCGTAGTATTACATCTATTGTCACAGCCAAAAAAGAACTACACCACCCCCCAAAAAGTTATAACCCCTCTCAATTTATATGTAAACCCGAACATGAATTTTTCGGAATTTACAGAAACACAGAAACCAAAAAATATGAGCCTATGTATATTCCCAAAGAAGCAATAAATCATAAGCTTTTTGTAGGGTACACACGTTCAGGTAAAGGTATAATAATTGGTAATTCCATATTAGAAACTTTACGCAATAAACAGGGCTTAATTTATGTGGATGTCAAGCAAGAAGACTTTACCCCACAAATTATAAAAGAAGAGCTGGCAAGACAAAAAAGGTCAGATGATTTTTTAATCGTAAATTATCCTAATGATTTTGGATATAGTGGCTTAAATCAAGATGACACAATTATTGAATTATGGGAAAAAATATCCGTTGCGTTGTCTATTGAAAAAAGCGACAATGACGGAGTAGAACATTACAGGGGAATAACAAGAATGACACTTTTAAAAGTGTTAGATGTACTCTATAATCCCAACAATGAGGAAACAAAAAACAACCCCAAAGAATGGTATTTTATTTTAGAATATGTACGCTGCTTATTTGATGATTTAGAAAAATACAAACAACTTCAAGATGAGATGCAAAAAGTAAAACCCAATGAAGATAAAATGTTAAAATTATCCAATATGTATTTTACTACAGAGCTTATTGAAAATTTACAATTTAATGCAAAAAATACAGCCGCACTTGAAACTCTCTATATGAAAATTTTTGAACTTTTATTGAACGCAAATATCTATACAAATCACTCTATAAAAGAAGCACTCTATAACGGCAAAGTTTTATATTTTAAGTGCGACATGGAAAATGAGTCAAGCTTGCAGATGCTAAAACTTTTATACATTGATATATCTCAAACAGTTAGAAAAGAAAAGGCAAAAGGCAAAATAGCAAATTGCCATACTGTCTATGATGAAGTATCATTTTATGTGACTAAAAAATTATCAGGCGGATTGAGTACTTTAGGAGGGTTTGGGATAAATTGTAGTTTGCTACTTCAAGACCTTTCCCAAATTGAGGACTTATCTATACGCAATGCGATTTTATCTAACAGTACAGTAAAACTTTTTTACAAAATTTCAGACTCCGACACATTAAAATATGTGGGATTACTTGGAGGGGATGAAGTCGTAACTAAATATTCAAATCGTAATCTTGAAGACACCCTAAGTCAAGATTTAGAACCACTTTTAAACACCACTAGAATTAGAGCCATGTGGTACAAGCAACACGCTATCTTAATTTCAGAATATTTACATACTGCTGTATTCGTTGAAACGTATTTTGTTAAGTGTAAAAATCCTTTTAATTGGGATGCTATCAACAAAAAAGAAAGCAAACCTCAAACATTTACTTTTGAACGTATAGAAAAAAAAGTGATTAGTGCAGATGAAAAAGTTAAACCTAAATTTGAACCTACAGAAAAAAAAGCAGGGGATGGGAAAAAGCCAGCAGTAGTTGAGGGATCAAAAGCCACAAATGATACATACTCTAATCTTGAAGATATGGAAGAAACAGATTTTTAAATTTATCGTGTGCCTTACAAGGCATACAAATAAGTTTAAATACTTAAAAAATTAAATTATAAGGATAGACAATGAGCGAACAGGCAAAAAAATTAAAGTGTCCACTATGTGAGGGTACTATCAAAAAATTAGCAGCAAAAAAAGCTACAAAAGACAAAAGGAAAAATGCAGCAGTTCTCATTAAGTGTGAACATAACCTTTTTGAAAAAGGAAAACATACAGGATGTGACTTTATTTTAGATTTAGCACCCAATGGCTTACATGGTTATCAACTAAGCAAAGAAGAAGTTATACAAATTATAGATGGGGAAGAATTAAATATAGATGGTACTAAAGTAACTTATAATACTAATTCAGATTATAATCCTGTGCTAGTGTTTCCAGAGTTGGAAGATTATTAATAATTTAAGGGAATTTTATATACAGCCGTTCAAGGATTGAACGGCTCAAACAAATGTGGGAACTTAACAATTTCCACGAGAGAATTATAGCACAAAAAAATTAATAAAAGGCATATTATGGGTAGTGGAGATTTTCATAAAAATCAATATGAGTCAGGCAGGGGCGATGAAGTGGACAACTTGAAAAAAAAAGTTAGACTAGGCATGAGAGCAGTTCTGCAAAATTACATATCGAGAGAGCAGGCAGGGAGTGGTAAAGGTATGGGTAAATTTGATGCCTTAATCCATGATAGAATTTCAGAATGGCGAGCGTATGAAAGAAACGCAAAGATAAAAAAAATAATAATTTATTTTATACTTTCATTTTTCATTGTACCTATGATGCTAATGACAGGTACTTTTAGTACATGGCTAGGAATTGCAGCGTTTATCATAGGTGTATTTTTATTTTCCTATGCTTTACAATTTATCAAAACTATTACTATTCGTGCCTTTGCACCCTCAGACTCCAAACAAGCTAGAGAGGGCGTTAAAAAGGCTATTGCCGATATATGGTTTGAAACGCTTTATAGCGTTAAAATTGCCTATTTTGTAGGCTTTTTAATGCTATTTATTTGGGGGGTAGTTGGGTATTATTTGGGGGAAAATTTAGACCAATATTTAGCCTATTTTATCAATATAATAATTAACTTTTTTGGCGTGTCAATTACTCATGTAGATACTTATTTTTTTGTGAATTTAATTTTAATGATTAACGCTGCATCATTACTTGGAGATTATCTATTTTGGAAAATAAATTATAGAAGAGTGATACAGGAAGTTTAAGAATTGAAAAAATTTGATTACGATAAAAAAGATTTAGAAATACTCTTTTTTATAGGAGAGTTTGGCAGAACATACACGGAAGTAATAGGCAAAACTTTTTATAAGTCCACGCAGTCTGCAAGAAATAGAATTGTACGCATGAAAAAAAGGAAACTTGTTAAATATGTGCTTACAGGACTATCTAAGCCGAAGTACTCCATAGTCCTACCTAAGCAAGTTAAAGACTTGCTAGTGTCTATTAATAAAGATTTTAAGCCTAAAGTACATAGTGGCAGTATAAGCCAATATAACCACCACCTACATGAGCAAATAGCTTTTTTTCATTTATCCAAACTTGGCGATGTAGTACGCACAAGCGTTTGGCATCATAAAAATGTTTATTTTGCAGTACCCGATTTAGTACTTGGTTTAAAAACTATGAATATTGCAATAGAGATTGAAATGACACAGAAAAATAGTAACTCTTACAAAAGTTACATAAACCGTGCCAGCAAAGATTTACACGAAACGGGAAATATTAATAGATTTTTATTTGTAACACCTAGTAAAAGTTTGATGATTACTATTGCAAATAGCATGGGAACATGGGAAAGATTACAATTTATTGATATAGACACTCTCATTAAAAATATAGAAGAATTTGGAAAGATAAAGCCTTTTACTCAAAAAGAACTTTTAAAAGATTAAAACTTTATAACAACTTAGCTACTCTCAAAATACCTCTTTAAATACACAAAAACACTATTTAAAGGCTTTTAAAAGGCTTTTTGGTAGTTATCCATGCACTTTAGGTTAAATGTTCTTAAATGCTCTTCTATAGAGATTTATCTCAAAAAAGGAAAAAATAGGATTAAAGATGTTTGACAGACTATGTGAGCAGGTAGGCAAAGCCGTTAGCTGGTCATTTAGGATTAGTTGCTAACTACTTCAAAAAAACTTTTTAAAATTTTCCTCTCTCTAATAATTAGTAGAACTCTATAGAGTTCCTAATAATTAGAACTAACAGATATATCCTAAAGTCTATATCTAACAAATATCCCTTTTTAAGGGTTAATATATCCCTTTTTAAGGGTTAATATATCCCTTTTTAAGGGTTAGCATATCCCTTTTTAAGGGTTAATATATCCCTTTTTAAGGGTTATGTGTATTTTTATTGCATATCCCTTTTTAATAAGGTATATCCCTTTTTAATGTGGTACAATTTTAAAATATAACCCTTTAAAAGGGATATATAGCATTAAAAAGGGATATATTTTGGGAACTCAAAAAGATATTTACAACGTTTTATATGATAAAGACAGAGAACTTACTAAAATTGAGTACTCCAATTTAAGAAGTAAACAGATCAAATCTTGCATGAACGCTAATTTTTTCAGACGGAACATGTTTAATGCTACTTCAAGAGGTTCACGCATTCAGTATGTACGCCCTAAAATTGTATGGGAGTACTCCGATGGTAAGAGTGTAGCAGTTTCACACTCTTTACATCAACGTCATGCTGATGTACTCTCTCTTATTCATTCTGATTACTCTTCTATGACTAAGCCGTCCAAGGATGGAAGTTATGATATTTATCTCTCTTTGTATAGAATTGCTAAGCTAATGGGATATAAAGACCCTCACAAGCGTACTGATGATGTTAAACAATTCATTAATGACTTACGCTGGACAGATTTTATTATCACTACTGAAAATGGAGAATATCGCAATACTATTTTAGGACGTGCTTATTTTGATGAGGGCAAAGATACCTTTATTGTTAAAGTTGATGGAGATAGTGCAAAAATTTTAACGCATACTACAGGTGTATCTTTATCTAGGAAACTCACGCACAGTATTGTTTCTATTCCCAATAAATATCCTAAGTTAAAAGCCCTTGTAAGGTTTTCATTAGCAAATAAGCCCACTTCTCATGGCTATACTCTTGATTTTTTGTTTACAAAATTTGGGATAGGTACTACAGGTAACGCTCAACACCGTTCTAATAAAAAGTCATTATTTCGCAAAGAGCTTTTAGAAAATAAAGAGCTGCTGGCTTCTTTTAATCTTATTTACTCTTCTCACTCTTCTAAAATTTTCTATTTTGAACAGCTGGACGATATTTCTTTTGAGCTGTCTGCACCCACTTCTAAGGTGCTTGATGAAATTATTGTATCATCTGATGATGAGAATACTTTTAAAGGAAGTGTTATCACTATAGACTCTATAGCTTATGAAATTTTGAACGTGGATTATATTACTGATGATGTGGTTAATTTGGAACTTTTGAATATTAATACTGATAAAGTTGGTATATCTAAAAATGTACCTATTGCATTGGTTGAAAAATATGTAAAGATTACTCACTAGGTAATACCTACCCGCACTTTGCGAGGATTTACAAATATATAAAATACCTATATTTTTATTAGGTACTTAAATACAAATAAAGGTTATTAAAAGGAAAAAAATGACAATTACTTTACTATTCTTATGATACTTTAGAGTGGATAGATGAAAAGAAAGCACAAAAAATGTGGGCGTGGTTACATGAACACAGAGGGAAACTACATTGTTTTAAGCCGAGTTTGCTTGATTACCAAGAAGAGGGCTAGAAGAAAGTATTTCTTAATCTTAGGCGTTTGGGGCTGCCCCTAAAGGGTCGCTCTCAATCTGCTATCGCAGACAAGTACACGGTCTTGCCCTAAAGGGTTAATCCAGCTCAGCTAAGAGCTAAGAGCAAGAGCAGTAGACGAAAAAAACTTTAAAAAACTTTATGTACTAATCCTTGACAAACCTTACAAAATTTGCACGTTCGCTAATAGCGAAGCATGACATCAAGGATGTAATACTTAGCGATTATCAATCTTAGCAAATTATGAAAGCTTAGTAAAGGGTACAAAAACTTTTAAAAACTTTTTTTCTAATTTGGAGTATCTAGCCGTTTAAGTTCCGTTCCACTAAGGCACGCCGTGGGTTGTTCGCCACAAAGGCAGCAAAGCATAAACCTTTTTATTCTTTTTTGTACATATAAAATACTATTAAAATATTATTAAAATATTATTAAAATAATGTATATTTACTTGACATTCATTTAAATTTAGGGTATAATATATCATATCTAAAATATAGATATACAAACAAATTAAAGGACTTAACATGAACACTACTAAAGAAGAAATTGCAGAGCTTGGAAAGATTGAGTTATCACTATTTGTCACGGCTTGTAATTGGACATATTCAGACCCCGAAGCAACAGCTAAAAGACAACATGAGAGCCATAACGCTTTTATGTTGTCAGAGATTGAGAAAATATTTAGCCTTGGCAAAGAGGACACAGAGCAAGCTAAAAAACTAGCTACTGAATACGCAACAGGATATAAAAAACGATATGAAAGTTGTTTACACTCTGATAGTAGATGTGCAAGTTCATTTATTACAGGTGGCTCAAATTTTCCCGTGGCACAAATGCAAAAAAGAAATGACATAGCCCGAAGAAAAGGCGATGAGCTTTTATCTTGGAGTGAATACAAAATGAGTAAGATTAGTAATATTTTTAATCCTACTATCATTAAAAGTGCAGACGATACAGCAATAGAGCAGTTACAAGCAAAACTTGACAAACTTACAAGCAATCAAGAGTTAATGAAAAAAGTTAATAAGCTTATAAAAAAATATTTAAAATCAAATAAGCTAAACAAAAAAGAACTTTATGACTTACTTCTTACCGAGGGCATATCAGAGGAACTAGCAAAAAGTGCTGTAAGTGATGGATTTAGTACTTTAGGCTTTCCATCTTATGCCCTAACTAATAACAATGCTAAAATTAAAAATACTTCACTTAGATTAATCAAGCTCTCAAAAGATAAAGAAGAAGCCAAAAAGATAGAGAACGGAGAGAGCGAAGCAAGAGAATTTAACTTTAAAGATGGGTCAGTTATTTATAATTATGAAGCCCAAAGAGTACAGGTACTTTTTAATGATAAGCCTTGCGAAGCTATGAGAAAAGTTTTAAAAGGTGCTGGTTGTCGATGGAGTCCTAAAAGTTCTGCTTGGCAACTTCATTTAAAAGAGTGGAATTATAGAAAAATATGTGATGTTTTAAATGCTTATTATGCCGAAGAGGTGGCGTAATGAGTAATTTATCTATTCATGCACGAGCTACACAGGCGTTTATTTTAGGGGCTATAGAGCAAGAGAAAGGTACTTGCACCCCTTTTGCTCTTAACACGGAAGCCGTGGAGCTTATTAAGGGGTTAAAGGTTGATGGTAGCTCTTTGGCTATTACTTTAAGCTATGTTAATGGTATGCGAAGCATTAAGGAGATTTTGAAATGAAACTTTATAAAATTATCACTAAGAATGGACGTGAATTTACTTTATTTGTAGAAAGTACTTCACAGCTTAAAGAACTACAATTAGCACAATCTAAGAGCAAAGGTACTTATGAGGAGATTATTTTTTTATCTCCTATTTCATCCGATGTTTACAGTACTGAAAGGTTTTTAGCTTATTCTAAGACCTTTGTTTAAATAGCAAAAAAGCATTTATGGAGTTGTTTTGATGAATAAATTTAATTTACTTGATATTCAAGCGAAAGAAAAAAGTCTTAATGACCATTATTATATTTATTGCAAGTATGGTGTGATTAAAGATGATATTGTGGTTATTGGTTCTGCTGAATATGTAGTAATTGAGTGTATGACATCAAGGGCTATATATGCACAAGGGATGGAGATTGTCCATCTTAAAAAAAGAACTTTAAACTATTAAAGAGGAGCTTAAGTGAAAACAGAAAAAAAGTAGGCGAAGCTAGATATGACACGGAACGAGATAAAAGAATTAAAAAAAAATGGATTATAGCCATAGCAATAGCAGCGATGCTTACAGCACCTTTTATATGGATGTTATCAAGTTTAGAAGAGTATGACCAAAAAACAAGCATTCAAGCATGGTATCCTATTAAAAAGAAAAAAATGATGTGCCATGGTAATACTTTTGATGTCTTTTTGATGGATAATTCTTTTAATTTTTATGCAGATTATATTGTAGTGGATATTGATAGTAAACGCAGAATAGAGGGAAGTGAGAACTGTACTTTTGTTGTATTGGAAAAATATCCTAGATGGAATGGACATATTGACACAGATAAGCCACACCCTGTATGGGATGGATTTATTAAAGAAGACACACGTTTACCTATTCAAAAAGAATATACTATTATTGCTAAGGACTTGACACATGAACACTATTAAAGAAAAAATTACAGAACTTGGAAAAATTGAACCAACATTAACAGAGAACAATAAAAGGGCTAGAAGAAAGTATTTCTTAATCTTAGGCGTTTGGGGCTGCCCCTAAAGGGTCGCTCTCAATCTGCTATCGCAGACAAGTACACGGTCTTGCCCTAAAGGGTTAATCCAGCTCAGCTAAGAGCTAAGAGCAAGAGCAGTAGACGAAAAAAACTTTAAAAAACTTTATGTACTAATCCTTGACAAACCTTACAAAATTTGCACGTTCGCTAATAGCGAAGCATGACATCAAGGATGTAATACTTAGCGATTATCAATCTTAGCAAATTATGAAAGCTTAGTAAAGGGTACAAAAACTTTTAAAAACTTTTTTTCTAATTTGGAGTATCTAGCCGTTTAAGTTCCGTTCCACTAAGGCACGCCGTGGGTTGTTCGCCACAAAGGCAGCAAAGCATAAACCTTTTTATTCTTTTTTGTACATATAAAATACTATTAAAATATTATTAAAATATTATTAAAATAATGTATATTTACTTGACATTCATTTAAATTTAGGGTATAATATATCATATCTAAAATATAGATATACAAACAAATTAAAGGACTTAACAATGACATACGACCAAAAGACACAAGTAGGCAAATTTGAAATACAGATTGACAGCAAAGAACAGTACGGCTTTTTTGAGCATGACGATTATGGAGATGAGTTAGGGGGTGGGCTTTGGTTTAAGAATAATGAACTTATTGATTATGACGGCTTATGTTGTCTACCAAAAGAAGTATCAAAAGGTGTGGAAGAGCTAGGGTACACAGTAGATGAAACTTTCAAAGATTAGTATAATGGCTTACAGATGGAAGCCTAGCAAGGCTCAAAAGTCAGCATATGCAGAGAAGATGAGAGAAGCAGAAGAAGAATACAGCTTCATAAGACCCAATGGAGCTTTGAGGGTAGGGTGTTATGTTCAATATGTAGATAAGCGAACAAATATTATAGTGCAGGGAACTATCACTAAGTCTACATACAGAAGTGATGGACAGCACAGCTTGACTTTGGATTGTAAAAAAACAGTCATGGGCAGAAACATTTATGATAGACTCCTATCCCACAGCCAAGGCGAAATAAGCATACATTCGCAGTACCTATATGGACTTTTAAGCCTTTATTCTACAAAAGACAGAGCTGGTGTCGCTTTTTCTATAAAAGAGTTTAAATCAAGGCTTGGAGTGACAGGAAAATATAAAACATATAGGGCATTTAGAAAAGAACTTTTAGAAAAAGTAGATAAAGAAATACACGAAAAAACATCATTGCAGTACAAGTGGCGTGGTTTTGGTACAGGTGCAGGATATAACCGTATAGAATTTTATGACATAGAGAGGACAGAATAAATGATTTTTGTTAAAAAAACATCATCCCAAATAGAAATGTTAAAATATATTGGAGCATTAGCAATGCTGCTTGACCATGTAGGCGTATTGTTTTATCCTAGTGTTTCAGAATTTAGAATTATAGGAAGATTTGCATACCCACTTTTTGGGTATGTATTGGTACATAATTATATATTTTTCTCTACACAAAAACTAACTTACATTAAAAAACTATTTATACTTGCTATCTTGTATGAGCCGCTGCATTATTACTTATTTCAAAACCACTATGCAGGGATTAGTATATTTTTTATGTACGCCATGGCTCTAAGTTTTTTTTATATTATTGAGCGATCAGTTATTGCTATTGAAAAAGAGAAGTTTACCAAAGAAATTAAAATTATGATTTTTGGGGTGTTTTTGTCATTTTCTATTTTTATAGAGTATTCAATGATAGGGTATCTGCTGATTATGGCTTTTTATCTAGCGTTTACTAAAAATAATTTATTAACCTTAGGCATAGTTATATTTTTTACCTACTTACTAAACTATCCCAGTGTAAAATATTCTTTATATACTCTACTCTTTTTAATGATTGTATATATAATATCAAAAATAGATATTGCCGTGCCTAGAAGTAAGCATTTTTTTTATCTTTTTTATCCTATACACATTGCTGTATTGATTATAATTAAGCAAATACTGTAAATTTATATATGTAAAAACTTTTTTTAAAACAAAAATATACTTTTATTTATTTTTATGTTATACTTTGTGAGTTGATATCCAAATATAAACTTAAAAGGTAAAAAGTAATACAATATGATTATGAATAAAAGCGAAATACAATTTAATAATATTGTTTTGGATATTCCAAGGATAGATGAACAGCAGTATAAGCTATTGCGACAGGTCATGATAGCAATAGAAAATAACAGTAATGTGAATAATTCATATTATATAGCATCAAGTATTTTTGGGGATATTAGCTTTTTAAAATTAACAAAAATTTTAAAAACAAATATAAAACTTTGTATAGAATATAAAGATAGGGATGAGTGGTACAGCAGTGATGTGATTAGTGATATATCCATTAAGGGCGATAAAATATTTTTTAGACCTGCAAACATATTACATGAGATTATCGCAAAATCTAAGAGTAAAAATGAACATTCACATCTTAAATATATTCTATTTAACGGCATACGGTATAAACAAACCTTACTATTTTTAGACTACATGATAACCCAAAAAAACGCCTTTACCATAGAGCTAGAGGAATTTAAACTATTAGTAGAAAACGAAACAAATTATAAGCATTTTAGTTCCTTTAAGGCAACGGTAATACAGCGTATCATTGCAGATATAATAACTAAAACGTCTTACTATATTACGCTTAATCATAAAAAAAATAAAGATAAAACCATTACCTTGGAATTTAATTATTTTAGTAAAGAGGTATCTAATGTTTAACAAATACCTAATTTTATTTTATTTTATTTTTTCTAATTCTGTATATGCAATTCCAAAAGCAGCATACTACCAAAGCCACACAGTAGACGTGAGCTATGGAAAAAGTATAGCCAAGAGTGCAAATAAGCATATCGGTGTACCTTATGTATGGGGTGGAAACAGCTTAGTAAAAGGGCTTGACTGTTCAGCATTTGTGAAGATTTTAGTTAAACAACATACAAGTTTAAATTTACCAAGAACTGCAAAAAATCAAGCCCTTAGAACCAAAAAATGTTCAAGTATCACTTCATTTTCTAGTTTAAAAAAAGGTGATGCAATCTATTTTAAAAACAAAAAAGGACACGTCCACCATGTGGCATTAATTACAGGGTTCGATGTAGACGGTTATCCATTTATTACGCACGCAAAAGGTAAAAAATTCGGCGTTGTACGGGAAAAGATAAGTAAAAAATATGTAGATGAATTTTTTATAGGTAAGCGATTTAGTAGTTGTAGCGGCAAAAAATATAAAGCTATTTTGCTTAAAAATCAATAAAGAGGGGGGTTAGGGAATATGTTTTATAAACTGTAAAAAAGGGATATTTTTAGTACCCAAAGTACAAGATCTAGGATTTAAATTTAATTAAAAGGAATAAAAATGAAAGAAAATGAAAGAAATAATATATCAGTATTTTTTACAATAGCAGGTATTTTTTTACTACTCACAACATTTGGGGTAGCTGGGGGGCTTTCTGAAATGGGAACAGCAATAGGAAAGTTTAACACGGATTTATTATTTGTGGCGGCAGCAATAGTTGTTACAGCCATTATATGGGCAGGTTTTAAAGTTATGTTTGGGGCTGGATGGGCAGATGTCAGTAATGTTGTATGGGGAGCATTTATAGTAGGTGGGGCAGTTGCAATCGGTGGTTTACTAATACCTGGTGGTGGTAGTGCGTAAATAAAATAGTGAGTGTGAAATAAATAAAAAAAGGTAAAATATGACAGAAGCCAGAGATATTGTTTTTAAAGGAATGACAAGAGAAGCATATCTCTTTGGTGTTCCTATGGTTCCACTCGTTTTAGGGGGTGGAGCTATCTTAATTGTTGGATTAGCCGTATGGCTACCCTTTTTGCTATTTTTTGTTTTTTATTATGTAGTTTTATATGCTTTAACCAAAGATGATGAAGGATTTTTTGGGGTCATTAAAAACTATTTTAAAACAGCATCTTTTAAAGCAGATAAATACAATAAAGTTAAAACATATAAAACTACACCTAAATACAGAAAGTTAAACAAAAAGACCAAAATATCAATACATCCAATAAATGAAATTATCAGACTACAAGAGTTTATCCCATATAGTACACATATATCAAAAAAAGTTGTGACAACAAAAAATAATCAGTATATTTCAACATGGGCGATTGACGGTACTTTGTTTGATATGATTGAGGAGTATCATCTTTTAGGAGAGAAATCATCATTAAATATGCTTATTCGCACATTGTCCTCTCAAAATGTAAGTATTTATACCCATTCTATAATGCTACCACATTCCGATATTTTGAGTCTAGAATATGAGGAGGGGTATTTATATGATTTTGCAAAAGAGTATCAAGAGAATATAAATAAGCAAGATATGCACATTTCATTAAAATATTTAACAGTCGTATATACGCCTTTGTCTAACAAGATCGAGATAGGGCAATTTGCTAGGATGTCCATAGATGCAAAAGAAAAAAAGATAAAAAGTTTCATATTTCAAATGAACGAAATATCAGAAAGAATAAAAGCATCATTTGGAAAATATGGAATTTCTGAATTGGGTATCTATGAAGAAAACGGCATAAAATATTCCACTTTACTTGAATTTTTTAATTATCTCGTTGGGGGTAAATTTAAAAAAATTAAAGTTTTAGATTATCCTATTGATGACTATTTAACAGGGGGAGTAACTGCTCTTAAATTTAATAAAAGTATTATGCAGTTAGAGTATAGTGACGAAACTAAAAGGTATGCTAAGTCATTAGAGATAAAAGATTTTTGTTCGGAAACTTATATAGGCATTTTAGACTCTTTATTGGATAGTCAAATAACCTACACAGTCACACAAAGTTTTACACCGATGAACAAAAGAGAAGCTAAAGAAAAATTGGTTTTACAAAAAAGAAGACTCATAGGTACAGAAGATGATGGAGTTAGCCAAATTGAACAATTATCAAATGCTATCGACTCTCTAATTTCCGACCAGCTATCTTTTGGGTACTATCATTTTTCTATAGTTGTCTATGCAGATAGTATCTTGCAACTTAAAAAAGACACAGAGTCGGTAACTGTAAAATTGGAAGATATGGGTCACTTGGTCACTCAGTCTGACATAGCTTTCCCTGCAACTTATTTTTCACAATTTCCCTCTAATTTTGAATACAGACCTAGACTTGTGCCTATTAGTTCTCTTAATTTTAGTGCCTTTTTGTCATTCCATACGTATCTTTTTGGCAGAAGAGATAGTAACCCTTGGGGAGAAGCTGTTTGTATGCTTAATACCCCATTTAATACACCCTACTATCTAAACCTTCACACAGAAGAGAGCAAAGATGATTTTGGTAAATTTGTTTTAGGTAATTCTCTAATTATTGGACAATCAGGAACAGGCAAAACAGCTTTTATGTCCTTTTTATTAAATATGATGATGAAGTACAATAATAAAAATACTTTTCCCACAGGCATAAGAGAGGAATATAAAAGTTTTACTGCCGTGTATCTTGATAAAAAATATGGGTCAATGGCAAACATTTTGGCAGCAGGCGGTAAATATATAATATTGAACAACGGCGAAGATACAGGATTTAATCCTTTTATGTGCAAAAACACCAAAGAGAACATTAGAAAACTAGAAATTTTAGTAAAGATGATGATTGGCAATAGTATTGAGATTAAAGCCACACAAGAAAAGAAGATAAGTGATGCAATCAATACTGTAATGACTTTGTTTAAAATGGAAGACAGACGTTATCCAATTTCATTATTAATCGAAAATATAGCAGAAAATAAAGATGCAGAAAATTCTATTAAAAAAGCCTTGGAAATTTGGACAAATGGCGAAAAGTTTGGATGGATTTTTGACAATGAAATAGATAAATTTCGTATAGATGATAATAATATTATAGGCATAGACGGTACTGAATTTTTAGATGATAAAGAGATTGGCCCAATAATGAGTTTTTATATATTATGGCGTATCTTAGAGCTTAAAGACGGCAGAAGATATGGTATATGGATAGATGAAGCGTGGAAATGGATTGAAAATGAAAATGTAGCCGAAGAGGTACACAACAGTTTCAAAACAAATAGAAGTTTTAACAATTTCATTATTATGGGCGTTCAAAGTGTAATAGATTTTTTAGGTAATAAATACGCAAGAGCAATCATAGAGCAGAGTGCGACTATATTTTTGTTTGGAAACCCAAAAGCAGTTAAAGAAGACTATATAAAAGGGTTATCGTGTAATGAAGAAGAGTATCAGAGGGTTAAAAATTTTAACCTCTCTGAACATAATTTTTTAATAAAGCGTAATGAGGGAAGCGTTATTGCATCATTAAATTTATCTCAGATGGATGATTTTTATGTTAATACAATATCCACAGATAGAGTAGATGTAGAACCCCTTATGGATATTTTTAAAGAAAAAGAAAATGTAACACACAAAGAAAAATTAGAAAATTTAAAAGAATATTGGAAAGGAAAATATAATGTATAAAAAGAAAAAAGTTATAGCCCTTATGATGCTTTTGGTAATGTTTACAAGCGGGTGCTCATTTGTGGGTCTAGGTCTATCATCTTCTACAGATAGGGAGCTTACTAACGGAACATGGGAAGCAGTAAATACAGATAAGGTAAAGGCATACAATGGGTGACATAAACAAAGAGGCTATGGGCTTTGACCTTAAAATTTCGGATATGATGAAAAAATCCAATAGGTTAGCGTGGTCTATTGCGATTATTTCTATGCTTTTTGCAGCAGCAGCAATTTCTTTGTATCTATATAAACCTTTGACTAATACTGTTCCGTATGTGATTAAAGTAAATAGTGATGGAGTACCAAACCTATTAACATCAATTACAGAAAAAAATATTGAAGTAGAAGATGCAGTTGATAGGTATTTCATTAAAGAGTACGTTGTGAGAAGAGAGGAATATTACTGGAACTTGTTAGAAAAAGATTATCTGTTTATACAACTTCTATCTAGTAAAGATGTTAATAAACAATATCAAAGTATCTATAGTGGTTCAAAAGGAAGAGATAGTATATATAAAGATAAGGTTGAAGTAAGCATAAAAATTAAAAGTATTATTCTAGGTTTCGGTGGCGGCATTAGAAATGCTACTGTCAGAATAAATAAAATAACTCTTGATAAATTAAATTTAACTACAAAAACAGAAAAATTAATTATCACACTAACTTACAAATATAACAGCAGATTAAGGCTCAATGAAAAAAATAGACTTGAAAATCCATTAGGCTTTACAGTACACACATATAAAATAGATAAGGAAATAGGATGAGAAATATTATCACAATAGCTTGCGTATTTTTGTTTGTTTCGGCAGCTACAGCTGGACAAATAGAAACCGTTAAGTACAACCCTAATGATGTTTTAGTGATAAAAGCAAAAGAGAGTTATTTATCTATTATTGAATTTGCAGAAGATGAAGAGGTATTAGATGGAAATGCAGGCTTTAATGAGGGGTGGAGTGTAAAAAAAAGCGGAAATATAGCATATATTACTCCTAAGCCTTATCTGTCTTCTGTTTCAGAAGACGTGGAAACAGGCGAGATAGTTAAAAGAAAGTCACTTATCGAGCCAAATGGTACAGATTGGAATACAAATTTTTTCATAAGAACAAATAAAAGACTCTATATAGGAGATTTAAAACTATCTTTAACTAAGAGTACTTATAAAATTAATATGAAATATCCGAAAGATGAGATTAAAAAAAGAAGTGAAAAGTATAAAAAGGCAAATAAGGAAAGAAAAACAAAAGAAATACAAAAGGATCTAAATCGTGTTACTGTACCCAAAAATTGGGATTATTATAAAAAAGTAAATAAAAGAAGTGCAGATATTGCACCTAATTACGTCTATGATGATGGTAAATTCACATACTTTGGGTTTGACAGAACTAAAAAAATGCCAGCAATTTTTTTAAGAGACGGAGAGGTAGAGTCTAGCACTAATTCTAACACACGAAGAATTGGAAAGTATTATGTAAAGATAGTACACAAAACGGGAAAAGTGTTCTTTTTAAGAAGCGGAAGAAAACTTGTAGGCATACTAAATAATAGTCACAATAAAAATCCAAGCCTTGATTTTACCACGACAAGTAATAAAGGCGTAAAAAGAGTATTGAAATGAATACAAATGAAACAAACGAAGAATACTCTGATGAAGAATACTATAATGAAGATGATGAGCTATTAGAAGAAAGTCAAGGGAAAAGTCAATACGTTTTATTATTCATTGGATTAGGTATCTTATTTGCGGCGGCAGTTGCAGGAGCATTTTATTTTTTTCTAAAGGATAAAAAAGCACCTGTGCAAATTGAAAAAATTGACAATGTATATGTAGACCACAAAAAATTTAAAAAAGACTTTATCCTCGAAAAAGTAAAAGAAACCTTACCACTATTGCCAGCTGGTATAGTAAAAAAGTTAGAAGTTAAACCTAGAGTATTTAAGAGCAAAATCATTAAAGGTGGTGGTGGAAAACTTGATATAAGCCAAAAAATACAAGAGCCTGTAAAAAAGAAAGTAGTCAAGAAAGAAGAGCCTGTAAAAGCAAAGAAAGCAGCATATAGGGGTGGCATTAGCACCGTTGCAGGCGTACATCAATATAACCAAAATCTAAGCCTTGCAAGAGGTACACTTATTCCATGTAATTTAGACACAAGACTAATATCAATGGTAGCAGGTCAATTATCGTGTACTGTTGCAGAAGATGTGTATTCTGTAAATGGAAATGTGCTTTTAATTGAAAAAGGTTCTACAGCGATGGGAAGCTATAAGTCTACAGCCATAAGTAATGGTATGAATAGAATGTATGCTATGTGGGATGATATACGCACGCCAAACAACGTCATTATTTCAGTAGGCAGTGGGTCTTCTGATGAGTTAGGGAGTGCAGGCATGGTGGGAGAAATAGACAACCATTGGATGGAAAGATTAGGGGGTGCAATTTTAATAAGTCTTATTGATGATGGGTTATCCATGCTGTCACAAAAATATAACAACGCCCAAGGTTATATTATAAACAGCTCTCGGAATAATGCTAAAACAATGAGTCAAACTGTCTTAGAGCAATATATTAATATACCCCCTACACTCTATAAAAATCATGGCGACTTAATTAATATATATGTTAATAAAGATATAGATTTCTCAGAAGTCTATGGACTAGAGAGGTAAAGCATGTCAGTAGATTCTAGGTCACTAAGTGCATTTGTTAATAATTATTTTAGAGAAATTTTAAATAAAGAAGATACAACAGAGGTATGCTATAACGGAAAAAATGAGATATTCTCTCTTGACAGCAAAGGAAAATGGACAACTTATGAAACCAAACTTGATAATAAAACAGCCCTAAAAGTAGCTACAGCCATATCTGCTGTAAAAAATAGTGAAGTAAGCGAAGATAGACCCATTTTGAGTGCCACGCTAGACAGAAGCGAAAGGGTGCAAATTGTAGCACCCCCAGCCACTAATGGCATTACTTCAATTACCATAAGAAAGCCAAGTTACTTTAAAATAACAATGGATGAATACGAAGAACAAAAGATATTTGAAATTGCGAGTAATCGTGATAAAAAAATAGATACTCTTTTAGAATTTTATAAAAATGAAGACTATAAAAACTTTATTCAATCGGCAGTTAGAGAGGGTAAGACTATTATAGTAAGTGGTGCAACAGGAAGTGGTAAAACAACTTTTATGAAGACACTAATAGATTATATACCTCATTCAGAAAGAATTATAAGTATTGAAGATGTAGAAGAGTTGGTATTTACAGAGCATAAAAATTATGTGCAATTATTTTATCCTAGTGAAGCAAAGACTACAGATTTTTTAACTGCTGCATCTTTGTTAAAAAGTTGTCTAAGAATGAAGCCCGATAGAATAATTTTAGCAGAGTTGAGAGGTGGAGAAACTTTTGATTTTATCAACATAATAAACTCTGGTCACAGCGGCTCAATCACTTCATGCCATGCAGGGAGTGTTGAGGAAACCTTTAGTCGTTTAGAGCTAATGACTCTTCAAAACCCAAATGGTCAAAAAATACCTTTTGATGTTATTAGAAAAACACTAAGAAGCACCATAGACATAGTGATACATTTAGCAGATACAGAAATAGGAAGAAGAATAACAGAGGTCTATTACAAGGGCTATGAAGACACAAAGGAAGCAGCATGAAAACAGTACTAATATTAGTAGTCATATTTTTTACAGGATGCAGTCAAAAAATAACACACCCTATCCAGCTTGAGAGTGGCGAAGAAAGAAATATAAATTTACCTCTGATTAACAAAACCAAAAGATATGTACCTAAAGATACTTTAATGATGAGCCAAAGTTGGCACTATAAACAGACAACCTATAGGGGCAGATACCTTTTTGCAAACGAAGAGATAGCAGCTACTTTTTACCTAGCTCATCATGCTACACATATTTATATACAAGGCAACGAATACAGCTATAGAAAGTACAGAAATTACTTTAGAAACAATCAAGTGACAGCCGTTATTAAATATGTGCCTAATGCTAGACAAAAAAGAAATAAAACAGTCATTGACTATTTTAGAATAAATAAAAACCACGATACTATAAAAGTCAGCACAACTACTACAGGTAAAAACCTTATTAGTCCTAGTTGTGAGGTGGTAGAGATACCTAATAATTTTGTAAAGGATTTTAAATGAAAAAAGTAACAGTTTTAGCAATTTCGGCACTTGTACTTATTGGGTGTGGTGGTGGGGGTGCAAGTGGTGGTGACAATACCCCTACAGGAGCAGGAACGATAGGAAATGACGGGAAAATGTCTACAGTTGATGTCAAGTATACCCTTAATGGTTCAGAGCGTCCTACATGCCATAATGCAGATGATATAGGCAATATAGCACCTGATAATAATGATTTTGTATTGTGTACTTGGTCGTGTGGTAGATATGGTGGACACACGTCACGAGGAAGCGATACTATTCATGTGTGGTTGTGGTTTAGAAAGAGCGAGCGAACAGACCAAGGCATTTGGGAACTTAGCGATGAAGATTTAAGTGAGTCTAACCCTATGCTTTGTAGAGATATGTAAAAAGGATTTTAACATGAAAAGTATAATTTTAAAAATAGTCACAGCCTTTGTTTTATTGGTATCATCAAGTGATGCAATACCTGTAATAGATGCACCACAGCTTTACGAAAATGGACAAACAATTATAAGATGGGGGGAACAAATAGAGCAATGGAGTACAGAAATAAAACAATGGAAAAACCAATACGATGCTATCACAGGCTTTAAGCTTGATGGAAACATTTTAGATAAGTTTATGCAGATTAATACTCTTTTGGGTGAACAAGGTTTAGATATGACAGATTTAGATTTAGATAATCCTAAATCTCAAATTGGCGTACTTGCACAACAGCTTTTTGGAGAGTACACAACTATATTTAACGATTGTGTCTATACTTTTATGTCAGATGATGATAAAAGAATATGTAAAGATACTATCGTAAGAGAAGTGCAAGAAATGGCAGCGGTTAAAGAAATAGCTACAAGTGTAGATAAAACATTAAAAAAATTAAATGATTTAAATACACAATTAGCAGAAGCTAAAGATATAAAAACTTCACAAGACGTAACAGCAGCCATGAATTCAACATTTGCAAGCTTAGAATTAATGTCAAGCAAGCTGGAAATGATGAGTATGAAAAATGAAGCAAAAGAAAAAATAGATGCTCGACAAAGAAAACAGATATATATGAAAAAATTTGAACATGCTGATGAGTTTATGGAAGCATTTAGTATATAGGGAAAGATGATGAAAAAAAGTTTTAAAATTATGAGTATAGTTTTTCTAATGAGTATTTATTCATACTCATTACCTGTGATAAGTGCACCACAAGTTATAGAAGATGTTATGACTGAATTAAGAAACAACTATGAAACACTTGTAACATGGAAGAGAGAAGCACAAGAGTGGAAAAATGACTATGATGCAATTACAAAATTTAAACTTGATGGAAATTTACTTCAAGAATTTAGTAACATTAATGATATTTTAGGAAAACATGGGCTTAGTATGGGAGATATAGACCTTGTTAATCCTAGTTCGGAAATAGCACAAATGGCAAAAAATATGTTTGATGCTTATTCTGTTTTTGATGATTGTAATTATGATTTTATGAAAGATAGAGATAAAAAAATATGTCAAGACACTATAGTTAGGGAAGTTCAAGAAATACAAACTATAGATGATTTTTCAAATCAAGTGACAAAAGCGTTAGAAAAGCTAAATGAGCTAAACGCACAGTTAAGCGGTGGTAATAAAGGTAGTACTAAAACAAGCGAGGGTGGGAGTGATGGTGGGTTTGACATGGAAACCTTTTCACAGGATCAGCAAAATGCCAAAAATGATGCAGACGCTCAAAAAGACACATCTATCATAGGTGAGATTGCAAGTTTTTTTATAGATGGAGGAGAGAGTGACGGAAGCGTAAGTTTTGATGATTTTTCAAGTGAAGAAAAAGGCAATTATGATGAAATGATGGGTCAATTTTCGGATGCAGAAAACCAAGAAACCGAGTCAGACGAAAATTCTATGAAGTTGTCACAAGATGTAACAGCAGGCATAAAGTCTGTAACGATAACGGTTAAAGCAATGAAAATACAGTATAGATTAATGAAAATTAAAAATGATGCAAAAGAAAAAATAGATGCTCGACAAAGAAAACAGATATATATGAAAAAATTTGAACATGCTGATGAGTTTATGGAAGCATTTAGTATATAGGGAAAGATGATGAAATACAAAGAACAATATACTACAAAGGGGAAATAGATGTTTAAATTTATAAAAAATTTTGAAACAGAAATAGTATCTATAATAAATCCAGCAGATGCTGTCACTTTAGTTGCAGGCTTTAAAGCAATAATTGCTACATGGTTTATTAGTTACATTATGTATGTAGGTTATATGATGATGGCAGGTAAAAACAATACACCAATACCTGATATAATGACTAAATTTTTTATGTTTTTTTTAATCTCTTTGTTTGCATTTAATATAGATGCTTGGTTTGATACTGTAGTAAAAATTGTAAATGGTCTAAGTGATTGGGCAGAAACAGCAGGGGCTCAGGTAGTTGATGGGGGTACTTTAAGTATCCATCAAAGGCTAGAAGATGGCTGGAAAATACTCATTGAGTTACAAAATAAATTAACCGCCAATGTGGGTTGGACAGAAATATTTGCAGCTATTGGAATACATTTAGCAATGTTTATCGTTTATGGTTCTTATTTTATTTTAGGGATATACATTGCCGTGCTATTAATGCTAAATGCAATTATTTTAAAAACACTTTTGTTTATTTTTCCTATAGCTGTGGTGACTTTATATTTTCAATGGACTAAGGGTGTGTTTGAACGATGGATCGAAATGGCTATATCAAACATTTTTACCATTTTACTTATTAGTGTTTTTTTTAATGGAATATGGGATTATTACGAGAAAATTTTAGAAGCCCTTGTACTAGGTGAGGTGGTCAGGCATGGAGCGACAATGATTCCTGTTGTTGATATGGTGGTTCCTGTGGCTATGGCGTTTGGTTTAGCTGCATTGGCAGCTGTGGCGTTTGCTCTTATTCGTTTAGCCACAATGATTGCAGAAAAACTTACTAGAGTTTCAATAGATAGATTACCAGGTTCTGCTGCTGCATCAACTGCGGCTGGAATTGTTAGAAATACTGCTATTGGGGGGTGGGCAACAGGTAAAGCTTATGATAAGGCTAAGGGGGCTACTAAAGGCTCTATAAATGCAGTAAGTGCTTTATCCATAAAAGCAGGTAATGCAGGCTCATCTGCTCATGCTCTATATAAAAGCAAGCAAGATGAAAAACAGAAAGAAAGACTCAAAGCAAACAAGCAAGGTGGAATATCTACTAATCATTCAAATAGTAGTGGTGGTAGTGGTGGCAATAACAGGGTAGCTTATAAGCCAATTCGTATGGCTGCAGTGTCTTCTCCTAATGTGTCTAAGAATAGGCAAGGTGGAATATCTACTAATCATTCAAATAGTAGTGGTGGTAGTGGTGGCAATAACAGGGTAGCTTATAAGCCAATTCGTATGGCTGCAGTGTCTTCTCCTAATGTGTCTAAGAATAGGCAAAAGTCTAAGGGTTATTCTGCAAAGTGGGCTAGAATTTCGTCAATTAATAAACACAATAGAAATAATTGAAACAAAAAGCTCAATCCTGATTAAGTAACTATTTGATAAAACTGCCTATTGCAAGTGCTGTTGTAAGGTAACCCAAGAGTACTAATGGAAGTATCATTATATATACGCTGATAGCTATTGTTATTCCTACTGTAGCTACTATTATATACAAGATAATTACATAAATATTAGGCTCTGTAAACTTTTTTTTAAATCTTTCTATACTATTCTCTTTTGTATAGTCTTTTGTGTCATATTTGTTTTTTGGTAAGTATCGCATACCTTACTCCTTTTAAAAATTAGCTAGGTCTATATGTCCTTTGCTATACTGAAACATGTGTTGAAACTCATAAGTATCTTCATCATACACGAAAGACTTTATAAACTCTCCTAATAAATCTTTCATGCCCTCACTTGCATCATGTAGTTCTGTGACCTCTCCACTTGCTAAATCTCTAATTGTATCTCTCATAAAATTAAGTGTTTTACTATCTGTTTTTTCGTGTTTGTCTTTAATCATTGTATCTGTGTACTGTTCCCATATTTGCAATAATTCATTTTCGTTTATTGGGAATAATTCTAGCTCTATTGTATTCATGTTAAGTCCTTTACATCTTATCTAATAGTTTTTGTGTTATTTTTTCTATCGTGCTATTTTTTGCTTGTAACTCTTTGTTTAGTTTTGCTAATTTTGTTTTTAAGCTTGTTAATTCTGCTTCTGTGTTGCTATCACTTAATGCTAGATTTTTAAGCCATTTAGCTCTATCTTTTGCAATGTACCCAGCAGCTATACTTTTTTCTTCTATCTCCTGTAGTCCTTTTCTATTGACGTGTATTGTTATGGATATGTTTTGTTTATCAATATCTGCTTTTTTTGGCTGTCCTATAGACTTTTTTACTTTTTTAACTACTTTTACCTTTTCTTCTAATGGTGCAGAGTTTTTAACTGCATTTACTTTGTCAGCAAAGCTCTTTTTTACTTTTTGTGTTTCACTCATTTTAGTTCTCCTCTTTGTATATTGATAATAGCTCTTCTGCAAGCTTATTTAGCTCATAGCTTGCATCTTCATGCCCTTTGAGGGTAATTGCTTCATGCACACTTAAACCCTCTAATAATGCCTTGTCGTAGATACCCCTATCTCTTATCTTGGTTGTGAGTACTTCCATTCTTTCCTGTTTGTTCATAATGTCTTTTATGTGTTGGAAATTTTCAGCAAATAGATGTATTTTATTTAAGAGTACATACGTCTTTGTTTTTTCGTGTGTGGCTTCCTCGATCTCTTTTAGTATCACACTATATTTATTTATGACTGCTAATAAATCCATAACCTTGTCTGCTACAGGTGTTATATTTATGTCTGCACCTGTAATCGCTATCCTTGTGAGCGTACTGTCAAATCCCCCACTATCTATAATAGTTATTTCATCTTCTTTTGCAGTTTCTATTGCGTTGATTAGTTCTGCTTCATTTGTTACACTTAGTATATGGTCTTTTGGACTCTCTCTAAGTTGGTTTACACTTATGCAGCTCTTTTGATTGTCTAGGTCAATAAGCTTTGTTATGTAACCTTTTTCTATAAAAGCTTGTGTGATATGGTAAGCCAATGTAGATTTACCTGTGCCACCTTTTTGATGTGAAAAGTTTAAAATCATGTTAAGTCCTTTTTGTTTGTATCTTATATATTATAAGTATTTTAATATTAAATACTACTTAATTTATATTTAATTTATTAGTATAATATACTATTTTTATCTAGTATTCTTTTGGGGCTGCCCCTAAAGGGTCGCTCTCAATCTGCTATCGCAGGCAAGTACACGGTACTTGCCCTAAAGGGTTAATCCAGCTCAGCTAATACCCATTGCTTCCATGATAGAGAGCAACCGTGAACATAGACTCTTTCATTTTTACTCCAAAAGCTACATAAAAAGGAAAAAGCCCATCTTCACTAACTGATAAAAAATTGACCTCTATTATCTAATTAGTAGCGTAAAACCACCTCTTTCAAGTGGTGGATATAAGCTACATTCGCAAAGCGAATATTAGTCAGGTGTTTTTTGTTGTTCAATATATTGTTTTACAATTTCGAGTGGAGCACCACCGACACTGCCTGCAAAATAGCTTCTGTGCCAAAGACCTGCCTTACCCCAATACCTTTTTTTGATATCAGGCATATCTCTTCTTAAAAGACGACTTGACCGTCCTTTTAGATTGTTTACAATTTTAGAGATAGACCATTTGGGTGGATATTGTATAAGCAAATGTACATGGTCAGCTTCACCGTCAAATTCTTCCAATGTACCACCCATCTCTTCAATAGTTTCCTTGAAAAGAGTTCTTAAATAATTAATATGTTTACCTTGTAAAACCTTGTATCTGTACTTTGTCACAAAAACCAAATGAGCATGAAGTAAATGAGTAGCATGTCTTTCTTTTTGGATTTCCACAATGAATACCTTTTAATAAACTATTGACATAGTACCGTTAATTAGGTAAAGTATCAATAGCACACCATATTAAAAAGGAGAAGAAATGTTAAAAGCTCAAAAAGTTCGACTATACCCAAACAAAGAGCAACAACAAGTCATCTCTTCTCAAATTGGTGGAGCAAGATATGTTTATAATCGTGCATTGGCTTTACGAAAATTTGCCTATGGTAAGTTTGGTATTAAAGTAGGAAAGTTTGCACTCATCAATCATATCACAAAACTCAAAAAGCGTGAAAAAACTTCTTGGCTTAAAGATATTGACTCACAAGCTATTCAGCAGTCCATAGCAAATATGGATAAAGCCTACCAACATTTTTTTAAAGGTGGAGGCTATCCCAAATTCAAATCACGACACCATTCAAGACAAAGCTATCAATACCCACAGAGGGTTAAAATTGAGGGCAATAAGGTATTTTTACCTAAAGTTGGTTGGGTAAAATGTAAGGGTTTGAGAAAAGAGTTTGTAGGCAAAATAAAAACTGTCACTGTTTCTTATGAAGCGTATCAGTATCATGCAAGTATTTTGGTTGATATTAAAGAAAAAGAGACAGTAATTAGCCACAATTTCAAATTAGTTGGAATTGATGTAGGTGTATCTCTAGTAGTAGCAGACAGCGATGGCAATAAAGTTAAACCTCTTGATTTGATAAAAGAACTCTCTAAACTAAGGGTTAGAGCTCAACAACTCTCACGAAAGAAAAAAGGCTCAAACAATAGAGCTAAGGCAAAAGCTAAACTTGCTAAACAAAATCTTCGTATTGCGAATATGCGTAAGGATTTTTTACATAAACTTTCAAAACAATACAGCGAAAACCAAACTGTTGTTGTGGAAGATTTAAAAATTAAGAATATGAC